>TARA_B110000037_G_scaffold85564_1_pt1 | contig 68465 bp, 76 predicted proteins | sample TARA_B110000037 | Tara Oceans TARA_B110000037 (sample SAMEA4397196) | marine metagenome | biome: Polar Biome; feature: [MIX] marine epipelagic wind mixed layer (ENVO:01000061); material: water (ENVO:00002006), including particulate matter (ENVO:01000060) such as... | depth 10-100 m | reverse complement strand
CAAAGCACAAAGCACAAAGCTCAATGCGCGCCAGTATAGGATGAAGGGCAGGGCGCCTCCGCCGCGCCTCACTTCGGAGAACGCTGGGCTCGACACTGGATGGACAGCGCCCGCTTTGCGGAAACGAAGGCCTTCGAATCAGACTACACCATCCCCCCACTCTCCCGCTCCCGCGACTACCTCATCCGCGCCTTCAACGAAGACGTCCCCTACGACCAATTCGTCCGGGAGAACCTCGCCGGAGACCTCCACCCCTTTGCCATCCCGCCCCCGGCGACCTCGAGCTCCCCACCTCAAAAGCAAATTCCTAGCAGCTAGCAGCCAGACAGAAATGCCATGGAATTCAGTGCTGAATTGTAACCGGGAATATTGATAGTTCTCCGCGCGGCGAAACTATTTCATTTAGAGGCTCGCTAAAGGGCGTCCTCTTATCATAATTTTAGTCAATCTAAGATGAGGGGATCATGAAAATACTTGTAGTAGAGGATGGCCGAACCACCCGCCTGCGCATCGAGTCCTATCTGCGCGAGTGGGGACACGAACCCCTCGGCGCCGCCGACGGTGCCGAGGCGTTGGAAATTTTTCAAAATCAGCACGTCGAGATGATTCTTTCCGACTGGCTCATGCCAAATATCGACGGCATCGAACTGATCAAACGCGCGCGTGCGCTGCGCGCCGATTCAGGATGCCTCTACTCCATCTTGCTGACAGTGCGCTCGGACACGAGCGATGTGGTCGAGGGCATCGAGTCGGGTGCCGACGACTTCATCACCAAGCCATTCGACAAAGACGAGCTGCGTGCGCGCATCCGCGCGGGCGAGCGTATCCTCGAACTCGAGAGCAAGCTCAACCGCAAGAACGAGTTCCTCCAGTCCGCCAACCAGCGGATCAGCCAGTCGAACGCGCGGATGAAACAGGAGCTCGAGGCGGCGGCGAAAATCCAGCAATCCTTCCTCCCCGACAATCTGCCCAAGTCTCCGCGCGCGAACTTCGCCTGGCACTACGAACCCTGCGACGAACTCGCCGGGGACACGATCAACATCATCCCCTTCGACGACAAGCGCTTCGGCATGTACGTCATCGATGTCAGCGGTCACGGCGTCGCCGCCGCCTTGCTCTCCGTCCACCTCAGCCGCATCCTCACCGACCTCGACTCAGCCGATGCCTACCTCGCGAGGCGCGACGGAAATGGGAACGGGATGATCATCGAATCCCCCGCCCGCGTCGCGGAACGGCTCAATCACAGTTTCGCATTCGACCTCTCGAGGCAGCAGTACTTCACCCTGGTCTACGGGATCCTCGATCTCGAATCTCGGACCTTCCACTACACCTCGGCCGGACACCCAGGGCCGGTCATCGTCGACGAATACGGGAACGCGACCAGACACAAGCCGACCCCTCCAGGGATAGGAATCATCCCGGGGGCGAATTTCACGACGCAGACCCTCAAGCTCAACCGCGGCGACCGCCTGTTCCTCCACACCGACGGGATATTCGAAATCGACAATGCCAAGGGCGAGGCACTCGGTGAGGATCGGCTCTCGGAGTTCATCGCTGGAAGCTTCCAAGCCCCGCTGGATGAGAGCGTCAACTCGGTCATCGACTCGGTCCACCGGTGGCGCGGTTCGCAACATCTAGAGGACGATCTCTCGCTCATGGCGGTCGAGATTCGTTAGCGTCGCGACGCGGTGGGATCACCCGCCGCGCGCTGAGAACGTCTCAACAGAGCCGCCGTCAGGATGACAGGCTGCCTCACCGGAAACGCACATCGCAACGCCCACACCAGAGAACCGCATCTCGCCTAACGTCAGTAACACCCACCTCCAAGCGCCCCGCGCGCTCAGTAAAAATACGGAGGGCAAGATCGGGATTCTGGCCCCGATTCGGCGATTCCGAAGCCTGCTACCCGATTTCCGTCTTGACCGGTTCGGCGATTCCCGGCTAAGTCTATATTGCGAGTTTTTGGAAGCATCATTCTCGAAATTCAAGACGAATAGCCCCTCTGAAACTATGTGCCTCCGTGCCATTCCCTATGTCCGGATCATTGCCACTTTGTGGAGCGCGCTGATTGCTTGCCCGGTTCTGGCGCAAGCACCGCGCGTCCAAGCGCTTGAATTGCGTGCCGATGACGCGCCCTCGCGGGCCCGTCCCGCTCTGATTCCGGGTTCGCATGTGAAGGTCTTCATCCCGAGCCTGCCCTATCTATACACCTCCCATTCCGTCAACGGCGCGCTGATCAAGCCCTCGGGCAACGCACAGGGCTGGGAGTACGACATGGCCACGTCCCACCGTCAGCTCGACGACGTGACCTATGAATTCACGTTGCGGCCGAATGTGAGGTTCCAGGATGGAACGCCCTTCAATGCCGATGCCGTCGTTTTGAACATGGAATACTTCAAACGGGCACCCGTGAAGTACAGCAAAATCGACAAAGTCTTCGATCGCGCGGAAAAAATCGACGACCACACGGTGCGCTTCCACCTCACGGAGAAATACGGGTCTTTCATGAACGACGCGATCTGGATGCAGTTTTACACGAAGGAATATCTGGAGACGAACACGGACCCCAAGACCGGAGAAAAGGTCGGCTGGAACGGTAAGGCAAACTGTCCCAATCTTTCCAAGCCCGGACTTTACGGGCTCGGGCCTTACATCCTGACCGAGGGCTACATCGAAGGGGACCGCCAGACAGACAAGGCGGTCTTGAAGGCGAATCCGTATTACTGGGACAAGGAGAATTATCCAAAGGTGGAAACGATTACGGTGTTCACTCAGCTGAATACGGAGGAGGCAAAGGGGATGGCGCTTTACAACGAGGGGCTGCTCGACATCACCGTCATCTCCCCGGAAGACAAGGTCGAGACGATTCTGGCACCTTACAGCAAGCTGCTGATTTCGGCCTCGACCGACAACATTGCGATTCACATGAATCTGATCAATGGCAATCCCCGCCTGCTCGATCGGGAGGTTCGGAGGGCGCTGAACCAAGCCCTTGATTTGCCAAACCTGCTGCATTTCGTCTTTCAGCACGAAGGTTATTTGTCGCCCTTCTCGCCCCATTACCCGGGCGTTTCAGAGGCCTGCGAGACCCTGCTACCGGTGCCCGCGGGCTACGACCCTTACGAACCGGCGGAGCAGCAACGTCTGCGGGGCATTCTCGATGGATTGACATTGACGGTTCTGGCTCAGGATCGCTACGAGCCGCTGTGGCGGGGCATCGAAACGCAATTGAAGAGGTTCGGGGTGACCCTGCGGATCGAATTCACAACGAGTGAGAAGGACATCTTTGGGCCGCTATTGCAGACCAACGCGGGCCGGAATGAGAAAAAGTGGGATCTGCTTGTGTGGGGAAATGATGACTGGTACTTCAATCATCCATTCACCGCGTTCTTTGTCTTTCGTACGAACAACGTCTGGAGCACGATATTTCCTGATCCGACGATGGATGGATATATCGAGGACATGTTCCGCACCCCGGTGATTGATCCCGAGTTCACGTCCGTATGCGAGAAAATCATGCGACGTGCCTACGAGGAATCCTACATGCTGTTTGTTCCAACCCCGAAAAAGGTGTTCGCTGTGAACAAGGAAGTCGTGTTTCGGCCCTATAAGATGGCGTGCATTCCCCTCTGGAAGATTCAGGTTACCGATCAACATTGGTCATTGCGAAAGGGCCCGTATGCGGAAGCCCTCAAGCGACCAGTGAAACCGTTTCGAACTGTCGACCAATGACCAGGAACTTCACATGATCAACCGGGGTGTTCGTTTCAAGCTGCTTTGGCTCGTCGGGGTCGCTGTCGCGGCCTTCGTCTTGCTGGGCATCTACAGCATTTCCAACACCCGGTCGACCTTCACCTGGGTGAAGAACGTCTACGAGACGGCCGAGGAGGTTCGCCGCGGTTCGCAGGACATCGCCACCCCTCTCGATGGAGTGCGGCAATTGTCGCTCTCGATTGTTTTGGCTCCGAATCCCACGCTCCGAGAGAAGTTGGTGGAGCAGCAAAAAGAACTCACCTCGGCATTGGACAAGAGCCTGAAAGACTGGGTTGTCGATAGCGGCGCGGATGCGGAAGGGGTGGCTTTTCAAGCCTTCGTGGACGAGTGGGAACACTACAAGAAGATGAAGGATGTGACGGTGACGAAGGCACTCGAACGCTATCGGGAAGAAGCATTCATCAATGCGACCGGTGCCGAACAGATCCAATTCGACCTTGTAAATCAACGACTCAACGAGTGGATGAAGGCGAAGATCGTCGATGCGGATCAAGTCTACGGGGATGCCAAAACGCAAAACGCGCGCGTGGTTCTCGTGTCGTCGATCATGATCGCGTTGCTGACTTTGGCGGTCGCCGGTATCGGGGCTCTCACCACCCGCGGGATCGTGCGGCCGATCGGAACGCTCAAGGCCGCGGCGGCCCGTATCGCCCGGCGGGAAACCGTCGCGCAAATTGATGTGCACACCAAGGACGAACTGGGCGAGTTGGCCCGGAGCATGGAAGCCATGGCTTCGGAGATTGAGGCCTTCATGGCGCAGCAGCAGGCCTCGGAGGCGGAGGTGCGTGAATTGAATGCCAACCTCGGGCGGCGGGTGGAACAACGCACCGTCGAGTTGGAAAACGCGATGAAGGAACTGCTTGCAGCCAAGGAGGCCGCCGAGGATTCCAACCGGGCCAAAAGCGAATTCCTCGCCAATATGAGCCATGAGATCCGGACTCCCATGAACGGCATTATCGGCATGACCGAACTGGCCCTGGACACTCGATTGACCCACGAGCAACACGAATACCTAGGGATGGTCAAATCGTCCGCCGACTACCTGCTGGCGGTGATCAACGATATTCTCGACTCTTCCAAGATCGAGGCCGGCAAGCTGGACTTGGACCCGATCGACTTCAACCTGCGCGACCACCTCGATGATACCGCCAACGCTTTGGCCATCCGGGCGCACAGCAAGGGATTGGAACTGGCTTGCCGCGTTGCCGAAAACGTCCCTGACGGGCTGGTTGGAGACCCCGGGCGGTTGCGGCAGATCATCGCCAACCTGATCGGCAACGCCATCAAATTCACCTCCGATGGCGAGGTCGTCATCAACGTGGAAAGGGACTCTGCAAAGGAAGAGGAAGCCGATGGAAATATTTGGCTGCATTTCAAGGTTTCGGACACGGGCATCGGGATCCCGGCGAATAAAACCGACCGCCTGTTCAAGGCCTTTTCCCAAGTCGACATGTCGACGACGCGCAAATACGGCGGTACGGGTTTGGGGTTGGCCATTTCCGCGCAGCTCGTTCACATGATGCGCGGCGAGGTGTGGGTCGAAAGTGAGGAGGGCAAGGGCAGCACCTTCCACTTCACGGCCCGATTCGGCGTGTCGAAGAAAATGGTACCGAGGCGAGCGCTCGAGGGGCTTGCCAAGCTCCGGGGCATGTCGGTGCTGGTGGTGGACGACAACGCGACCAATTGCAGGATCCTACAGGAACTCCTTCGTAGCTGGGGCCTGCAACCGACCATTGTGCAGAGCGGCAAGGAAGCCCTGAGGGTCATGCAGCATGCCCTGGACGAGGAAGGGAACCCGTTCTTGATGGTGCTTCTGGACAACATGATGCCTGAAATGGATGGCTTCATGCTGGCCGAACAGATTCGGCTGCGCCCGGAACTCACGGGATCGACCCTGATGATGCTCTCTTCCGGCGATCGGGCCGAGAACGTGGCGCGCTGCCATGAACTGGGAGTGAGCGCCTATCTGACCAAGCCGATTCGGCAGGCGGAATTGCTCGATTCGATCCTTGCTGCTTTCCGCGCTTCGCCCGCTGACAGCCGGGACGCGGACTCGGCCGCTTCGTTCGAGCGTTGTGAGACGAGCCTGAGCCTACTTGTGACGGAGGACAATCTCGTCAACCAGAAACTCGCGCAACGGCTTTTGGAGAAGCGCGGACACGAGGTCGTCATGGCCGCGAACGGGCGCGAAGCAGTCGATACCCTGCAGCATGAGAATTTCGACGTCGTATTGATGGACGTGCAGATGCCGGAGATGGACGGCTTCGAAGCGACGAAATTCATCCGCGCCCGCGAGAAGGAGACCGGTGGCCACGTGCCGATCATCGCGATGACGGCGCACGCAATGAAGGGGGACCGCGAGCGGTGCCTCAAGCTTGGAATGGATGCGTATATCTCGAAGCCGCTGCATCCCGCCGAGCTCTTCGAAGTGGTGGAAACCCTGGGATTTTCCGATGCCGGAGCGGCTGCGCCACGGGCAAGAGTCGGAGAGATCCCTTCCTTCGATCGAAAGGCCGTGCTCGTGAACTTTGGCGGCGATGCCGGGTTGCTGAGGGAGATCGTGGAGGCTTTCCTCGAGGAATATCCCTCACAGTTGAATCGGATTCGGGACGGTGTCGCGCGGAGCGATGCGGCAGAGCTGCGCGAGGGCGCCCATTCGCTCAAGGGCGCCGTCAGCAATTTCGGGCCCAATGAGGCGCTCGATCTGGCGGAACAGCTAGAATTGAAAGGGCGCGACGAGAATCTGGACGGAGCCGAGGCAGTCGTGAAACAACTGGAGCGGGCGATCGAAGAACTCCGTGAGGCGCTCGAGTCCGGGGAATGAGGGCATTTGATACGGGCGCAGCTTCCGTGCTACGAGCCGCTATTCCGAGCGCTTGGAAAGCCCGCCTGCCTCTCCGACCTGCTCAACAACGTCCTCAGGGACACCCCGCAAAAAGCAATTTGCTAGCAGCCAATCTCGATCAACGAACGCTTTCCGATTGACTTGACTGAATAGTCAAGTAGCGCTTCTACATGCCTGCGGAGAACACAGCACGAACGAGACTTCTCGACGCCATGATCGATGCGATCTGGGAGCGGAGCTACGGAAGTGTCTCGGTCGATTCGATCTGCGAGAGAGCCGATGTGCGCAAGGGCAGCTTCTACCACTTCTTCAAATCCAAGGCAGCGCTGGCGGCCGCGGCGCTGGATCATCTGTGGGAGACGCGGAGCCAGCCGAGTTTGGAAGAGATCTTCTCCCCCACCCGTCCGCCTCTGCAGCGCTTCGAGAAGCTGATCGAGTTCTGGCATGAGAAGTCCCTCGAATGCTTGCGTGAAAAGGGCCGGGTTCTCGGTTGTCCCTATTTCAACATCGGCGCGGAGACCGCAGGTGGAGAACCTGAGCTGGCGGCGAAAGTGAGCTCGATCCTCGACCGCTACCAAGCTTACTTGGAAGCCACGCTGCACGAGGCCAAGGCGCGGGGAGAGGTCGATCTGACCGATCCCGCCGAAACCGCTGCTTGTCTGTTCTCCCTGATCGAAGGCTGCTCCACACAGGCTCGGATCCACAATGATCCCGAGCGTGTGCGCCATTTCGCCGGAGCCTTCAGCCGCATGATCGGCGCCGACCTGAAACCCGAACTTCAGGACCAACTCGCCGATGCCTGATTCGGGGCCACCACCAAACGATCAAGTTTCCTTCCCATGAGTAATTCTCAAAATTCCAAGCTGGCCCTCGCGTGGGTCGGCATCGTCGGAGTGCTCGCCGTCACCGGCTGGTTCGGCTGGAAAGCCCTGCAAGAGAGCAAGCCGGAGACTCCATTCGGTGGTCCAGGTGGTGGCCGCCCACCCGCTACGGTCATCGTTCGACCTGCCGAGGAGCGCGAGGTCGTGGAGCATCTCTCGGCCACCGGCACCTTGCGGGCCGTTCGCCGGGCCGAAGTGGCCGCGCGGGAGTCCGCTGCTGTCGACGCGATCCTCGTCGACGAAGGTGACACGGTCGCGGCCGGGGACGTGCTGGCTCGCCTGGATGACCGCCGCCTCGAAGCCCAGCTTCAGGAAGGCCGTGCGGCACTGACTGCGATCAAAGCGGAGCTGTCCCAGCGCTTGGCCGAGCATGAACGGGCGATCCTCGATGAAAAAATGATGAGCGAACTGTGGGACGAACGCGCGGTATCGGAACGGGAATTTCTCGACAGTGCGCGCGAACTGAAGGTGGCCGCCGCAAGGGCCGAGGCCGCCGACGAAGCGATCGCCGCTTCCGCGAAACGGCTCGAGCTTCTCGAAGTGCGGCGAACCGACCTGGACATCAAGGCGCCCTTCGATGGCCGGGTGGTCGCCCGTCACACTGAGCTCGGCGAATGGGTCAGTGAGGGGGATCCCGTCGTCACGCTGCTATCCACCGGCGAAGTCGAAGCTTGGATCAAAATTCCCGAGCGTCATATCGAGAGCCTCAGGGCAGCGACTCCGGATACCATCGAGTTGCACCTCCCGGGTCGCTCCGCATCCATCTCCGCCGACAAGATCTCGCTGATCCCGGATGTCGAAGGGCGTTCGCGGCTCTTCAACCTGATCGCCCATATCCCTGATCCTGAAAACCAACTGACGCCCGGATCCTCGGTCGAAGCGATCGTCCCGCTCGGCAAGCCGGCCCCGCGCCTGGTCATTTCATCGGATGCAGTGCTGCAAAGCTTTTCCGGCAGCTATGTCTTCGTGCCTATGCCGGCTGGCGATGGCCCGCCGATTTCAAAGCGGGTGCCGGTCGAGATTCTCTTCGAGCGGCTGGGTGAAGCCATCGTGACCAGTGAACTCCTGAAACCGGGGGACGATGTCATTGTCGAAGGCAACGAGCGCCTTTTCCCCGGAACTCCCCTCGACCCGAAACCGTGGCACGAAACGCGCGCCAAGGGTGCCGTCGATGCACACTGACACGATGAGAACCATCATTGAAAGCCTGCTTCATTCCATCGCCAATCGGGGTGTCCGAGGGGAGGCATCTCGCAATCCACGGCTTTCACTGCTGCTTCAATCTTGTCTCGATTGCGACCGGTCGGCTGCCTACGTCCGCATGGCGTTTAAGGGTCGAAATTCATGACCTGAGAGCGTAGTCCTCCCTCCCGCCAACAAGCAACACCTCTTCGCCGTGCCTCACTACGAAAATCGCGGCGAGGCAAGAGCTGACGAGGATCGTAACGGCGAGGACGTTCATGGCGTAACTGAATCAGGATGCCGGAAAGGGTGCATCGCGTGGCTTGCGTTAGACTGCGCGTATTTTCTGCGGAGCGGGACAAGTTGGCTTGACATGACGTGGTTAAGTTGTGATTTTATACGTCATGCCAAAACTAACTCTGCACGTGCCAGGAGACCTCGTGATTGCTGCCAAGAAGGAGGCGGCGGCGCGTGAAACCTCCGTTTCGAAAATGGTGAGCGACTATTTCCGAACTCTGGAGCATGGCGATCCGGGTGGGGAAAAAGGCTTTTCGCCGGTGACGAGTTCGCTGATCGGTTGCATCCGGGGAGCAAAGGAAGACGAGCGGTCTTATGTTGAGTATTTGGAAGAAAAGCATTCGTGACTGCGCTGGTGGATACGAATGTGGTTCTGGACGTGCTGTTGGCGCGGGAACCGTTTCTGATGGAGTCGGCTTCGGTTTTGGATTCGATCGAGAGATCTAGGTGCCGGGGGGTGCTTTGCGCGACCTCGGTGACGACGATTCATTATATTCTGCGAAGGGCAGTTGGGACGCGGGAGAGCGTTGAGAGGATCCGCAGTTTATTTTCGATCTTTGAGGTGGCGGTAGTGAATAGGTCGGTTTTGGAAACGGCGATGGCAACCGGGATGGCGGACTACGAGGATGCTGTGATTCACCAGGCAGCCGTGCAATCGGGGGCGACATGTGTGGTCACTAAGAACGTGCTGGACTTCAAAAAGGCGAAATTGCCGGTTTACACCCCTAGTCAATTTTTAAGGGTACTTGGTCTGGAGGAAAAACGGAATTCCTGATGCGTGAATCCAACGACATTAAACAGCGCCTCTTGAAATGGATGAGGGGCGGGAGTGGTTGCTTTGATGAAATGGCTTTGGAAGTTTTTGCGTTCCAGTATTCAGGAAACGAGCCTTACCGGAGATATTGCGAGGCGCTGGGGAAGACGCCGGAAACGGTTGATAGCTGGCTGGAGATCCCGGCGGTGCCTACGGATGTGTTTAAGCTGCCGGATGTGGGGCTGCGCTGTTTTCCTGAAGAGGAGGTTTCCGGGTTTTTCCTGACATCCGGGACGACTCGAGAAGTGAAGGGGAAGCACGAATGGTGCGATCTGGAGTTATATGAGGCGGCGGTTAAAGGCGGCTGGCGGGAGTTTGGATTGCCGGAAATGGTGAGGCCGTGGTTTTTCTCGCAGAGGCCAGAAGTAGTTCCGCATTCATCTTTGGTGCGGATGTTCGGGATTCTGGACGAGGCAGGGGAGTGGTTGATCGATGCGGAGGGGCGGATGGATACCGGGAAATTTTCTCCGGACGGGCCGGCGGCGGTTTTAGGAACTTCGCTGGCGTTGCTGAAGGCATGTGATGAGATGGAGGTGATGCGGTTGCCCGACGGCTCATGGATTTTCGAGACGGGCGGTAGCAAAGGCCTACGGAAAAGCTTTTCCCCTGAGGAGGTGCTCGGGCGGCTTTCAGGGCATTTCGGGGTTCCGCAAGCCCGCATTCTTAACGAATATGGCATGACCGAGCTTTCCTCGCAGTTTTACAAGTGGGGAGATGCGGAAACTCACAATGGGCCGCCATGGCTGGGCGTGCGCGTGGTGGATGTGGCGACCGGGAAGTTGGTCGCGCCCGGAGAAGCCGGTTATCTGGAGATCATCGATCTGGCGAATCTGGAAACGGTTTCGGCGATCCGCACTCAGGATTTCGCGGTGGCTGTGGGAGATAGAGAGTTCCGTTTGCTCGGTAGGGACGATGCGGCGGTTGCGAGGGGGTGCTCGCGGGGTGTCGAGGATGTGCTGAAACAGAAAGATTGATTTTTCCGTGCTTTCGTGTAACTGTGCAGCACGAAGATATGAATGTGACTCTAAAATTACCGGATGATCTTTGCAAAGCTGCCCGGCACCGTGCCGTTGACGCGGAGAAATCCCTTAGTGCCTACGTGGTAGAGCTGTTGGAGAGGGATTTGGAAAAGCCGGAGGGAAAGGTTGAAAAACCTAAGACTTGGGTGGAAGCGATGACTGTCGAGGGGATGCCGGATTGGTTTTACGAGAAGGATTTTCCCCTCGAAGATCGCAAGGCCATGGTGATACGTGACTTCAATTTCGAGGACTGATGAGGATAATTTTGGACACGGTGACCGTTTCCGAGCTGCGGAAAGGGGATAAGATGGATGGAGCCGTTCGCGAATGGCATGAGACAGGCCGAGGGCGGCCAGCGAATCTGAGCGTAATCACGATGAACGAGATCCTGTTCGGAATACGCAAACTGGAAGGGAGAAATGATGAATTCGCGGAGCTACTACTGCGCTGGTACCGAACTCTGCTCGCCCAACCAGAAATTTTTCCTCTCTTGGGCGTTAGCTTGAGAGTCGCGGAGCAGGCTGCGGATTTCCGGGCGCTCCTAGGGCTTTCATACAACGATTCCTTCATCGCGGCGACGGCACACGCTCATGACCTGACACTTGCGACGAGGAATATTTCCGACTTTGAAAAGACGGGCATTCGGTTGGTAAATCCTTGGAACTTCGGGAAATGAGAACTCTCGTGGAGAGGATTATTTTTCTAATTTCCCAGCGGGAGATTTTGGGAAAATGGGTGGGAGCTTATGATGAGGTTTCTCTAAAGAAATGGCTCTCTGCCGAGATCGGTGACTGGCGGAGGTTGGAGGATTGGGTGGATGGTTCGCGAGTGGTTGCGCGGGAGCCGGTGCTGCATGTGGTGAGCGGGAATACGGAACACGCGGCGTTCCAATCGCTTTTCCGGGCTGTTCTGATGGGTTGCCGATCTTGGGTGAAAGTGCCGTCGGCGGGTCTTCTGGAGTTTGAAAAATGGGCGGCGGGTGTGGATTTGGTGGAAGTGCGAAGGGAGCTTCCCGATGAATGGCGTGAACCTGAGGTGGCGGTGGTGTACGGCGGCCAGCAGACGGTTGGATTTTTCCGGGAATGGCTCTCGCCGAAGACGCGGATCATCGAGCACGGGCCGAAGCTGAGTGCGGCGTTTGTCTTCGCGGAACGGGAGGGAATTTTTCGGGATTTGGCGGATGATATTATGCGCTACGGGCAGCGCGGCTGCCTCTCGGTGCAGATGGTTTATGTGAAAGGGGAGGTGGAGGCATTTAGTGGAAGACTGGCGGAGGCTCTGGAAGAGAGGCGACCGAAGATCACTGCTACGTTTTCGGAGGCCGGCGGAGTCCGCAACGAGCGCGAGCTCGCGCGGTTTCGGATCGCGAACGGAGCCAAACTAAAACTCTGGGAGAGTGTGGGATCGATCGATTGGACGGTTTTGATGGATTGTGAAAATGCCGAACTGCGTGCCGGACCGGGTAGTGGATTTGTCCGTGTGGTGGCGATGCCGGAGGAGATCTCACAAAAAACGCTAGCTTCAGAGTTGGAATATCTATCCACCGCCGTCGTGGAGCCGCTCTGCTATGCTGAAAAGCTCGATGAAGCCGCCCCACCCCGAATCTGCACGGCGGGAAAAGCTCAAGAGCCGGGGATTTTCTGGCACCCGGATGGGGAAATGCCTCTCGCCGGGCTTGTGCGCTGGCGGGATCTCGGATGAAACTCCCGGCCTATGTCCGAAGCAGCAATCCAGACCACCGGAACCATCCTTGAGCGCAAAGGGGAAATCATCTACCGGGTGGAACTGATGAATGGAAAGGTGATGCTAGGCCACCTCTCAAAAGCGCTCACGGATGCGAAGGCCGAATTCGCGGATGGCGATTCCGTCTCGCTGGAAATGACCCCATACGATTTCGACCAGGGGCGAATTACCGGGAAAATCTCCTAAAACGGCTTGGCTAGGCCGAGGTATGCGGCAGCGATGGCGGCGACAAGCGTCAGGCCAAAGACAACGGTAGGCGGCAGGACTTTCTTTTTCGAAAGAGCCGGGGCAAGGCCGATGAAGAGCCAGATCCCGAGTTTCGCCATCCACCAGTATTGATCCATCGGTGGCTTTTTCAGTATAGCGAATCCTACGAGAAGGATGAAAAGCAGGGAAACGCCGTGCAGGATGGAAGTCGTTTTCTTCGAACTGCCAGCCAATGTGGTGGCACCGAGTGAGGCGAAAAGGGCGAAAACACCGGCGAGGTGAAGGGTTTTTAAGAGAAATGGATCCATGACTGGTGGGAGATTCCGCCAATAGCACCGCTGAATCAAGAAAACTCGGAAAGTTGCGCTCTTCTGGATCCGTATGAGATTGTGTCAATGAAACGAAAACTAACATGGCTCGGCGCGATCCTCTCCGGATTGTATCTGTTGACGATAGGCCCTCTGCCTTTCCCTGCGTTCGACCCCCTGCCGTTTATTGACGAAGCCATAGCGCTCGCCTTTTTCCTGAAATGCACATCTTCCCTGGGATTCGATATGCGGAAATGGTTGCCATTTTTCGGAAAAAACGGCAAATCCAAGCCCTCCCAAAAACCCGACGATGACAAGGAAGTCACCATCGACGTCTGATCCTTTCCATCAAACTACTTTCACCCAATCCAACATGAGTAACGAAATCGACCTCGACGCCCGCCCCGTAAAGACAAGAAAACCCTGGTTTCTAAGCTTGATCGGGCTGCTAACGATGGGTGGAATGATCGCAATGCCGTTCATTGCGGGCGAGCCTGGCGGAGATGAAATGCCGGATATCGTCCGTTATTTCGGACACTTCCATCCGGTCATCCTTCACCTTCCCATCGGCATCTTTGTGCTCGTGCTCTTCCAAGAGTTGATCGCGATGTTCAGCCGGCACAAATCCGCTCGTAGCATCGTCCCGATGTTCCTCGGCTCTGCCAGTGCGGTGGTCGCAGTGATTCTCGGATTCCTGCTCTACCAAGGTGGCGGCTTCGAGGGTAGCGAGCTTGCCGAAGACCACCTCTGGGGTGGTACTATCTTCGCATGTGTCGCGGTTTTCACTTTTATCGTCCGCGCCTGGACCCTTTCCCCAACCGCAACCCAAGCACCCTTCCGCGTCTTTCTGTTGGCTAGTGTCGGAGTCATGTCCTATGCCAGCCACGACGGCGCATCTATCACCCACGGCAAGGGCTACCTTACCGAATATGCACCGGATTCGATCCGCAAGCTGCTCGGTATGGAGCCGAAAGAAAAGAAGGAAGAAAAAGTGGTCAAGCCTCTGGAGGAGCAGATCGTCTACGTGGACATTATTCAGCCCATCCTGAACAAAAGCTGTGTGAAGTGCCACAGGGAAGAGAAATCCAAGGGCAAGTTCCGCATGGATACTTTCGAGCTTCTCGTCAAAGGCGGGAAGGAAGGAGATGGCATTGAGCCGGGCAATGCCCTCGACAGCAACATCATTTTCCGTGCTGAGTTACCAGAGGACGATGACGAGCACATGCCACCCGAAGGCAAGAAGGACATCGAAGACCACGAACTTCTCGTCGTGAAATGGTGGATCGACCAAGGTGCGGATCCTTTGATAAAGGTCGGCGAACTCGAACTCACCGATGAAATCCGCGATGCCATTGGGAAACTGGATCTCACGATCTCTCCGGAATCCGAGGTTGAGAAAGAAGAGTCAGACAATCCTAGCGATGAACTGCTGAAAACCGTTACAGAGCTCGGTTCGGAGTTCCCCGGCGGCCTCACCTTCGAGTCACAGGAATCCTCAAACCTTACCTTCACCGGAGTTTCCCTGAGGAAAAACCTCACCGATGAGAACTTCGCAAAACTCGGCTCGGTCATCCACAAGATGGTCTCTGTGGATCTCTCTGCGACTGGAATCACGGACCGTTCCGTGGCCTTGCTCGCTCCAGCGGAAAGCCTGAGAATGATCCGCCTCAATGAAACCGGAATCACCGATGCCTCCATCGACACGCTCGTAAAACTCCAGAATTTGGAATCGGTAAATCTGTTCGGAACGAAAGTCACCGACGAAGGCGTGAAGAAACTCTCCGCCCTCCCGAACCTCAAGCGCCTCTATCTCTGGCAGACGGATGTTTCCGAGGAGGCCATCACAGATCTGCAGAAAGCGCTGCCGGAAGTGGAGATCGTGACGGGGATTTGAGGAAAGCTACGGAGCGGAAAGGAACCGCGATTTAGAAATCGAGACAACCCGAGCCACAGGCCAAGTCCTCCGCAGCCGTTGCAGGTGCGATTTCCAAATCGCGGTTCCTTTCATCTGCGATGGGAATCTACTTCTCAAGCTCCGACATCTTCTCGGCGCCTTTGATTTCCAAAGTGGTCCAAGGCTGCTCCGGGGCGAGATCTGCGAATTCCAGGGCTGCGGGGGAAATACCCTCCGGCTCGGCGTTGTGCAGAGCGGCGACAACCTCCGCAGGATCAAGACGATTCAGCGGTAGCGAAGTGTAGCCAGATCCGATATCGATGCCGTCGCTGCTACGCGCCTCGAAGTGCAGGTGCGCCGGGTAATGGCCGTTTGCGGTGCCGACTGTGCCGATTTGCGTGCCGCGCGCGACCAGCTCCCCGAGTTTGGCTTTGATGTCGAGGAGGTGAGCATACATCGTGTGGATGGGTTTCCCCTCCGTATCGCGATGGGCGAGGACGACGATGTTTCCCCAGCCGGATGAGGGCTCGCCGGTGAAAACAACCAGCCCGTCGCCCGCCGCGAAAACAGGGTCCCCGAGATCCGTATTCATCCCGCCGATGCCGTTGAGATCGTCCCCGGTGTGGTGCCCGCCGCGTTTGTTGTTCATTTCCCAGAACTTCTGAGCATTGTAAACCAGCGCGCCATTTTCAGAACCCATGGGCGTATCCATTTTCGTCACGATAGGGATCTGGTTCGTCTGCCATGCGGTGAGAAAATGGAAGCGCATGTCCGGTTTTTTATCCTCCGGCATCTCCATCGGCGCGTCTGCTCCTTGGAATCCGACCAGCACCACCTCCTCAACCCCGGTCTGCGAGCTACGCCATATCGCATAACCGATGAGTCCGGCGGCGATGGTGAGTGTGATCAGAAGGCGGGCGCTTTTCATTTCAGGATTACGCGGGATTTTAGGGAATTGTTCAACGGGGAAACGACGGAAAGCTTGAGGAACTGAACCTAACGGCAAAGGATAGACCATGGATACAGAGTTGGGGAAAGCAGTCGCGGCGTTAAAATTGGATAAAATGGAGCGGCATATTTTCCTCTGTGCCCAGCCGACCGAGGCGAAATGTTGTGATCCCGTTGCTGGCGCGGAGAGCTGGGATTTCTTGAAACGTCGGCTCAAGGAACTCGGCCTAGTCGGTGCAGGGGAAAAGGTAGTCCTCCGCACGAAGGCAGACTGCCTGCGGGTGTGCATGAAGGGGCCAGTTGCCGTCGTGTATCCGGAGGGTGTCTGGTATCACTCCTGCACGCCGGAGGTTTTGGAAAAAATCATCCAGCGCCACCTCATCGGAGGGGAAGTGGTGAAAGAGTTTTGTGCAAAGGGATGAGAAAAATCCGACCACGGGCACGGCTCTCCATTATTCCAAAAGCTCCCTGACCAGTGCCGGTCCCTGGTAAACGAAAGCCGTGTAGATCTGCACCAGGTCGGCTCCGGCTTTGAATTTCTCCTCCGCATCCGCCTTCGAGGAAATTCCGCCCACCCCGATGATGGGAATTTTCCCGGAAAAGGCGGAGGCGAAAGCGGAGAGCACAATGTTGGATTTTTCGAAAACCGGCTTCCCGGAAAGCCCACCCGCTTCATTCGCCCAAGGATGATCCGCGACCTTCTCCCGGTCGAGGGTGGTGTTGGTGGCGATCAGACCGTCGAGGCCTCCTTCGAGGAAAGCTTTGGCAAGATCCGCGACTTGCTCCTCAGTCAGATCGGGAGCGACTTTAAACAAGATGGGCACGCGCTTTCCATGCTGCGCAGCGAGCTTTTCCTGTGAGTTTTTCAGCAACTCCAACAGTCGTGCGGAGGAATCCGCCGCCTGCAGATCGCGCAGGCCGGGGGTGTTCGGCGAGGAGAGGTTCACCGCGATGTAATCCGCCACCGGGTAGGCTTTTTCTAAACACGCGAGGTAGTCATCGGCAGCGTTTTCGTTGGGCGTGTCCTTGTTCTTGCCGATGTTGAAGCCGATGGGGCCGGTGAAGGATTTGTGGGCGCGGACGTTTTCCACACCAGCATCGATGCCGGGATTATTGAAGCCCATTCGGTTAATGATCGCCTCGTGCGGGATCAGCCGGAACAGGCGCGGCTTCGGGTTCCCCGCCTGCGGGCGAGGCGTGATCGTGCCGATTTCCACAAATCCGAATCCCAGCCGCCCCAGCGCATCGATGGTATTGCCCTCCTTGTCCAGTCCCGCCGCGAGGCCGATTCGGTTTGGGAATTTCAGTCCCATCAGCTCGATGGGTTCGCTCTCCGGGAAAGGCTTGGAAAGTAATTCCAGTAGCCCGGTCTTCTCCGCGAAACGCAGCCCCATCATACTCGTGTGATGTGCTACCTCTGCATCGAGGGCGAAAAGAATTTTACGGGCAATAGGGTAGGCGGCGTCGATCACGGCGCGATGCTGGCCGCTGCGCGGAAATTTTCAATCCAAACGGTAAAAGGTTGGCGCAAAGCCGCGAAGGCGCAAAGGAAGAGGGTTTCATGAGGAAGGCAGGAAAAGAAAACGGTTCCCAATGGTTCCTTTCCTTAGAGAAATGCCCTATCACCCGGCTTCTATGCACAACCGCCCACCGAAAAAGTTTGTTCCCACGCCTTTCGATTATCATCAAGAGATTGATCTTCGGATTGATTCACTGACGAATTTGGGTGCCGGGGTGGGGCGGGTTGATGGCTGGGTGGTGTTTGTGCCCTACGCGCTGCCAGGGGAACTAGTGCGGACGAGGATTTTCCGGAATGATAAGAATCACTCGCAGGGGGATCTGGTGGAGGTCTTGGAGAAGTCCCCTGACCGTGTGGAGCCGGGTTGTCCGCTGTTTGGCGAGTGCGGAGGCTGCCAGTATCAGCACCTTACCTATGAAAAGCAGCTGGAATGGAAGACACGCCAGATCAAGGAACTGCTGAAACACATGGCGAAGGAGGAGCGGGAGGTGAATTTCTGCGAGTGCTCGGAGCAGATCTGGAACTATCGCTCGAAGATCACGCCTCACTTCGATAAGCCCAAGGACGGGGTGGTGAAGGAGATTGGTTTTCTGAAAGTAGGACGCCGCAACGAGATTCTGAATGTGGAGAACTGCCCGATCGCGATGAAAGAGATTAACGAGGCACTACCTACTGTTCACGAAGATGTGCGGGCGAACGGGCGGCAGTTCAAGCGCGGTGCGACGGTGCTTCTGCGGGCGACGCAGGGGCGGGTGGAGCGGAATCCAAAGGCCATTGCCCGCGAGGAGGTGGGCGATGTGAAGTTCGATTTCGTGGCGGGGGAGTTTTTCCAAAACAACCCGTTCATCCTGCCGAAATTCACGGGCTACGTCGGTGAAAAGGCGCTGGCTGGTGGGGCGAAGTATCTTGTTGATGCTTATTGCGGCGCAGGCCTTTTCGGTATCGCGCTGGCGAGGAGTTTCGAAAAAGTTATGGGAGTGGAAGTGAACGAGGCCGGTGCACAGTGGGCGAAGAACAACGTGGAACTCAACGGGCTCACGAACGTCAGCATCCTCCAGGCGAGCGCGGAAGCGATTTTCGAACAGATCGATACGCCACCGGAAGAGACGGCAGTAGTGATCGATCCTCCTAGAAAAGGCTGCACGCCGGAGTTTCTCCAACAACTTGTCGGTTACGGCCCGCAGCGGATTATTTATGTTTCCTGCGATCCTGCGACACAAGTTCGGGATTACAATTTTCTGAAGGATTCCGGATATGTCTTGGACGAAGTCCAGCCTTTCGACCTGTTTCCGCACACCCGCCACGTGGAGTCCGTGATGGTGCTGATTAAATCATGAGATAGCCTGCCACCTCCGCACCGCATTTCGTCGATGACTCTACCACGATGCAAGTCGGCCACATCCCGGCAACTGCCCGGCTTGCTTTGCCTCAGCGTTGGCGGCGGTCTTATTCGTGAACCATTTACGTATAGTTTTTCCCTCTCTCTCTAGGCAGGCGGTGGAGCGGTCGATTCCGATGAGTTGGCCCCACTTGCTTGCGTTCATGCCTGAGCTTTCGAGGTGGGCGGCTAGGAACTCGTGGGGTGGGAGAGAGTTTTCATAATTGCTTTTCCAATTGCGCTCGAAGATCCGGATCTGGTGCGAACTTTTGAGTATCTTATCGCACTGAAATGGGAGGTTGAGTTTCGGCATGCGGAAACTTTTTTTGCGGAAAGCTGAATAATTTGAAGCGGGGAGGGGTCAAATCTTGCGTAACCAAAAATTACTAAAAGCTATGAAAAAATTAATTACTACTATCGCCATCAGTGCTATCGCATTCATTGGAACCGCTGTTGATTCTGACGCTCGCCCACAACGTGGAGGATATGGAAATCAGTCTCAATTGAGGCAAGTTTACGTGAGCGGACACCGCCACGGTCGCCCGGTCTATACCCAGAAATTTTTCACGGGGTATGATTGCTACAACCGCCCAACTTATAGATACCGCACTGTCTCGGCACCAAGACGTAGATACTCCAGGAGCAGTTGTAATAGCGGCTATAGTCGTGGGCGTTCCAGCAGCTACAATCGCTACAGTGGACGCCGTAGTTCCGGCTCTAGTGTGAGCTTCTCTTTCAGGCGCTAATGATTTGATGTGCAGATTGTGTCTGGTCGGACTCCCGGGGGTGAAAGCCTCCGGGAGTTCTTTTTTCTACAGACTGATCACAGCGGGCGGGCGTAGGTGTCACAGCGATTGTGCCAACCGGGGATCCACTTGGCTTCGTTGCGGGCGGGGGGGGAGTTTGATACGCGGCGGGATAGGACGCGTTTTGCGGAGGCTGCAAATTCGGTTGCTGCTGGCGCGCCGGAGCGGACGTTGTGCATGCCGCCTAGGACTTGGAGGAGCCCCCAACCCTGGCCGTTGTATTTTTCAGTGGAGCTGGTGCCTTCGCCTTTGAAGTTTACATAGTCGATCAGGGCGTAGGTGCCTTGGGGGGTGGTGGAAACTTTCTGGTAATTCGCCTGGATCTTCGCGCGCTCGGAAGCTGGGGCGGCGGCGAGCATTTTCGGCAGGGCACCACGGGAGCGGACGATGATGAAATCCGTTTGAAGGGTGACGGCGGAGGCTAGCCATTCCCGCAGTCGCGTCATTTCAGTGGAATTGAATTTCGACTGGAACTCCGCCTTGGTTCGCCATGGGCTGAAGCGTTGTTGGGCGATGGCGGGAGGGTTCGCTCCGTTGCGTTTGGCGAATGTGATAAAGGCTGGCCAGGACTCCTCGAAGCGACCGTTAAAGCCTGCGGGATACCAGATAAAATGGCCGATACCAAGCGAGGGGAATTCTTCGCCACTGTTCCACGCGGTCAGGCCGTTGAGTGTGCCGTTGGATTCGTTCTGCCAGATCTTCTTTCCGATAGCTGATTTCTGGGCGGCGGTCAGGTTGGTGGCGGGTGCCGAGTTTCCTGAGGTAGGAGGGTTTCCGGGGGAGCAGGCGGTGAGGACTGCAGCGAGAGCGAGGATGAGGCGTATCTTCATGCCTCAGTTAAAACTCGAAACTCTAAATTTGAAACTTCAAAGAAGAGGCTGAATTCTACGGGACGATCACAACGAGGCCGTGCCGCCTTTAACCAGATAACAAAACCGTTCACCGTAAGCGGACAGGCTGCCACTGCTTCGAACCTCTCTCTGGCAAAGAATCGATTTACACGCTTGTGGTGGGGATGCTTGCGGTCGAAGCGTGCGAGGAGAACGTTTATATCGGCGAGGACAGGCATTAGATTCCTTCCTCGTCGCGAATGCGGTTGATCAGTTCTTGTGTGACGGGCGGGCCGTCGTAGTCTTTGCGATCATAAACAGGCCATCCGTATTCATCGATGGTGAAATGGGAATCTTCCGCAGGTGTGGCGGGCGGGTGGATTTCCTTTTCGAGGGCGCGGGTGAAAAGCTCCTTGAGTGTGACGCGTCGGAGGGCGGCGGTGGCCTTGGCTTCGGCGAAGAGCTGGTCGGGGAGCTCAAGGGTTGTCTTTATATGGGTTGAGATATGGTTTTATGGGTGTGGGTCAATGCGTAAGGTTCATTCCGACTGGATCGTGAAACGTCTCTCGATGTCATCTAGGACAGGCTTCGAGTGGAGCATGAGTGGATGGAGGACTACGTTGTGGGAATGGTTTTCAGCGCGGGACCATACGGAAGAGCTCGTCGGGAGGATGATGAGATCCATCGGGGTGCGGTGGGATACAATGGGCATCTCGCCGAGGGTGGCTTCGGTTTCCTCAAGATCGCGGAGGAAATCACTGCCGGGGCGCATTTGAAAAACGCCTTTGGTAGGGTAGCTATAGGCGGTTTTTGTGCCGTGGTGAGGTGTGGAGACCGTGATGAATTCCTCGCAGTGTTCCGCACCGCCTAGCTTCTGGAGGTAGTAGCGGGAAACGAGGCCGCCCATACTGAAGGCGACGAGGGCGAATTTCTCGTCTTCGCCGAATTCCTTGTCGATCTGATCCTTGAGCCCTTCCGCAAGTTTATCGAGGCCTCCTCGTCCATCTGCAGGTGTAAGTTTAGGCACGAAGCACTGGATGCCGTGGGTTTCGAGACGGCGCTTCAGTGAGTCGAAAGCTTTGCCGTCCTCGAAAATGCCGTGAACCATCACGACTTTTTCGTGGCGTGGTTGTTGAGGCTGCGGGTGGCAGGAAACGGCGGTGGCAAAGATCCCGGTGAAGAGTTGGAAGAAGCGGGCGGTGATCATAAATTTCAAGTTTCAAGTTTTAAAGCTCAAATTTCAATGAAGACGCAAGCGGACGCGAACTGTGGCTCTTGCTTGAGTTTTGTAATTTGAAATTTGAGTTTTTAGCCTGGCGGCCATTGGAGTTGGCGCCCGCCTAGAAGGTGGACGTGAAGGTGGGGGACGGTCTCGCCGCCGTGGGGGCCGTGGTTGATGGCGATGCGGTAGCCGGTTCCGGAGATGCCGAGGTCTCCGGCGAGTTTTCCGGCGGTGAGGAGCAGGTGGCCTAAGACGGCTTGGTCTTCGGCTGTGGCTTCACCGATTCTTGGGATTGGCTTTTTCGGGACGATGAGGATGTGGGTGGGTGCTTGGGGTGAAATATCCCGGAATGCGCAGCAGAGGTCGTCCTTGTGGAGGATGTCGGCGGGGATGTCGCCGTCGTAGATTTTCTCGAAAAGTGTTTTCACTGTTTGAGGGATGATAGACGCCACGCTTCGGATCTCAAACCCTGAATTGGAGGTGCGTTTGGCTACAGGTAGAGGTTTCCGCTCATCCGTCTTGCGTGGAAGGGGTGTAATGCCGTACTGATGCCAAGTGGCTACTTCAGAAAAGCGCAGCGTGAACCAGTCTTCTTGGAAGAAAACTCTCCTGAGGGGACTGCTGATCTGTGCCGGGTCGGTGACGATTCTCTTGCCTGCGTGGCTTCCGAATAGGCCGGGATCGCCTTTGGCGCGGGGGACTGTAGAGCTAATGCAGGCCGGACTCTTGGCTGCTGCAACGGCGGTGATGATAGGTGTACTGGCGCATTCGGGACATAGACGGGCGGTCTGTCGGGTGCTTGCCTTTAGTCTTGCTGCGGCGTTGGTGGGTGAGTTGGAGGATTTTATTTCCGGAATTTTGAAATGGCCGTTTCCTGAAGGTTGGGTGATCGGCGTGCTGCTGGGAGCTGCGCTAATCACCTTCCTGCGCCACAGGAAGGTGATGATCCGTTTTTTCGGAACGATAGGCCGTCATGCGGGTTCAGGTTTTATCGGTGCAGCTTTGCTAATCCTGTATGTGTTCAACCGCGTGGTTGGTGCACCGCAGTTCTGGCAGGCATCGCTGGGTGATTCGTTCTCCCCCGAGATTCCCCTCATCTGTAAAAGCTACCTTGAGCTTCTGGCATGTTATTTCATTTTCGTCGGGACTTTGGGTCTGGCGATCACACTAGGGAGGCGGGAGGAACTGGACTAGATGGCTGCTGATTTTTCAAAACGTCTGAGCTGGAGAATGGAGGCCGCGGCGCACTCAGTGGTGGCGGCGGTGATGCGGCAGCTTCCGGTAGAGAGGGTGTTTGTCTTTGGCGAATTTCTCGGGAAGCTGATCTGGCCGCTGATGAAAAAGCGGCAGAAGACCATCGCGCGGAATCTCAGGATCGCGACGGAAGGAAAGTTCACGCCGGATGAGATCGATGTGATGGCACACCGGTCGTTCGTGCGGACGGTGGCGAACCTGCTCTGTTCTACCGTTTCCGCGAAGGCGCCGGGCAAGGATCTGACGGAGCTGATGGAGGTGGAAAACCCGGAGTTGATGAAGGAGGCTCTGGCGGAGGGCAATGGGGTTGTGCTGCTGCTGGCGCACATGGGGAACTGGGAACTGCTCACGCGACTTAAAGCTTTCGATCCGGGCATCGTGAATCTCGGAGGCTTTTACCGGCCGCTGAATAACCCAATCCTGAACGAACGGGTACTGAAGGAGCGCGAGTTTGATGGGTCACGGCTTTTCTCGAAGAGGGACAGTCTGCACATTGTCAGTGGATTCCTGAAAGACGACGGTGTGGTGGGGATACTGGCAGATCAGCGTGTGGCATTTCAGGGGAAGGTTGCCGGGTTTTTCGGAAAACTGACTCGCTCCAGCCCGCTGCCGAGCCTGCTGGCGAGGCGTTGCAAGAGCGAGGTGCTGGCGCTTTCCCTCACCACGGTCGAGCCCGGGAAATGGAAAGCCCGCTACCATCGCGTGGAAAAACCCTACGACACCGCAAACTGCTCGGACGCCTTGGAGAGGGCGATGAGGGTCTCGATAGAAGACGTTTTCTGGCTGCAAGAGAGATGGAGGGTATATTTAGGTGAAGGCGTGCCGCCCGCGAAGTGGCTGGGCAAAGAGGATGTGCGGGGGCGCAATCCGCACCGTGCGCTGGTATGGATGACAGAGGAGCAAAAAGACATGGAGCTGCCCGCCGGGTGTGTGCACGGCGATATCGTGAACGAGCGCTGCGTGGGAGCGCGGATTGGGGATTTGGAAAGCATTGACAGGTCAAAGCCGCTTCCCGTGGATTACATTCTCGTGTTTTCGGAGAACGAGGAGTTGCGCAAGGAGGCGAAAGCTTTGGGCATACCGATGTTTCCGATTTCGCTGTTTTTAGAATAGTTCGCCGACAACCTGCTGGGTCGTCTTGAAATGAAGTTTGGCGAATTTTCCAAGCACCTCTTTGCCGTGTGTTGCGACGAGCTTTTTTCCGGCATCGATCACTAGTGAAGAAGCTCCGAGCGGGATGGTGAAGCCGACTTTTTTCGTGGCGGCGTCCATCCAGTCGATGAACCGCTCGCGTGCGAGGATGGAGGCCGCGGCGACGGCGGTATCGGATTCGCCCTTCGTGCGCTGGTCGAGCTTCAGGGTGATATCCTTGTTCTTGAGTGCGCTTTGGAGGACATCGGCGCGGGCGAATTGATCGGAAAGAGCGCGGGGGCAATTCGGAACTTTCTTCGCGAGCTCCTCGATAACCGTCGCGTGACCCCAGGCAAGCATGCGGTTGAGGTTCTTGAACGAGCCGTAGATTTCGTTGTAGCGCTCCGGGCGGATCGCGATCACGTCGAATTCGATTCCCGGAGTCGCCTTGATGATGGCGGCGAGTTTTCGGATGGCAGCGGGAGTCGTAATCCGTTTCGAATCCATGATTCCACCTTTGACCAGAAGGCGGGTGATTTCCGCATCCGTATAAACCCCGGCGACAACCAAGGGTCCGAAAAAATCGCCCTTCCCGCTTTCGTCGATCCCGAAGTGCGGGAGGTAATGGCCGGTATCGTCGGTTTCCTCCTCGTACCCGAGTTTGGCCACGCCGGTGATCTCCGGCTCAAAGGTGAATCGGATGAAGTCCTCGGTGTCCTTCCCCTGGATCAGCACTTTGGGTCCTTTTTTATAGACACTGATGTTCAGCTTCCCTTTTTTTGCTGCGAAGATCGTGTATTGCTTGGCGACGAATTCGAACCCCTTTCCTTCCAGTATGGAACGCAATTTAGCGACCTGAGCGGGAGTGAGTGGGGCGGTGTGGGAAGTCATCTGCGGGAGGGTATGGGGAAATTTTTCCAGACGCGAGCCATTCGGAAGCGATGATCAGAACTGGAGTTGGTAGAAAACGTAAACGTCGAGCGAGATCAGGAGATTGCCGATCGCATGGAAAACGATTGGCAGTCCTCCGCAAAGGGGTTGGAAACACCCTTCTCCTTATTGCGAGAAGTTGGAACTTTCATCCTAGATCTTACCCAGCCATTTTCAGCAAAGGGCGTTTGCTGAATATCCTGTGCCGCGCATACTCGCGGTATGGAAACGAATAACAGTAGAATCCGCATGATCAGATCATACGCGCTTTTGGCACTTCCGCTTCTTTCCCTTGTCTCCTGTGGGGTGACGTCTGGCGGTGGTGCCCCTGGGTTACCCCCACGCAAGGCTCCCCCGGATATCTTCGACAGCTATTATCCCGACCGGGATGCGAATATGGCGGACGGATGGACGCGGGGAATGGATATGTCCGGCGTTTCTTTCAACGATACCCGGACAGCGACCCTCATCACCCCACGCCATGTTGTGATGGCGAAACACTACTCCCGCCCGGCAGGTGCTCCCGTTGTTTTTCACGACCGTGGCGGCAACCGCATCAAGCGAAAGATCATCGGCTTTGCCCCCGCTTCGGGGGATGTGATGGTTGCGCTGCTCGACGAGCCCGTCCCATCCAATTACCGCAGCTACCCTTTGCCGTCCACTTCCACAAATTCGGCCGCCATCATCGGCCGCCACGCCATCATCAGCGATCAGAACCGGAAACTGTTCGTCCACCTCGTCGCTGGCATCGAACGGGGGATCATCGGTTTCAAACAGGACGAAAGCGACACACACGGCTGGGGAAAAAACCTTGTCGTAGGGGACAGTGGAAATCCTGCTTTCCTGATCGCCGGAAACCAGCTCGTTCTCGTAGAAACCCACACCAACGGCGGTTCCGGCTCCGGCCCATACTATGGAGATCCGACAGTCCAGGCGAGCATCCGCGCTGCCGTCGCGAAGCTTGATGGGAGCTACCGCATTCATACCGTTATGGTCCGATAAGGCGGAAAGTTTTTTGTGGGAATCCGGGTAGGGATGGTGAAGACTCCTATGTCTTTTACCCTTTTAGAAAATTCCTATGAAAGCATTGATTCCTGCATGTTTGGTTGGCTCTGTGGCGCTTTTCGCCGTCGCGTATAGTCCCGCCGATGAAAAACTCCCTGGTGGTGCTGTTGAAAAAATCGCTGAAGCACTTCCGAAAGAAGCGTATGCGAAGTCGGAAAAACCCCGCAAGCTGCTGGTATTTTCCCGCACCAACGGCTTCCGCCACGCATCCATCGCCACTGGCAAGGTTGCCCTCTCGGAATTGGGTAAAAAAACCGGAGCCTATGAGGCAGTGATCAGTGAGGAACTTGTAAACTTCGAGAAGGGCAAGATCGGCGAGTTTGATGCGATCTGTTTCCTCAGTACCACGCAGAACCCGTTTTCCCCTTTCAAGGATGAGCTTAAAAAAATGTCGGGCGATGAAAAAAAGGCTGCGAAAGAATACGAGATGCAGCTCAAGGAAAACCTGATGGCCTTCGTCAAGGGCGGCGGCGGCTTCATCGGCATCCACGCGGCGACTGATACTTTCTACGAATGGGCGGAATACGGCGAGATGATCAACGGCTATTTCAACGGCCATCCCTGGGGTGCCGGAACCAAGGTCAACATCAAGGTGGAGCCCGGCCAGGAAGAGCACCCGCTTGCGGAAATGTTCGGCGGCGAGCGTCTTGAGTTTAAAGAAGAGATCTACACGTTCAAAGCTCCCTACGATTCGAAGAAAGTCCACATGCTGCTCCGTCTCGATCCCGAAAAATCCGCGGATGTGAAAGGGAAAAATCGCGAAGACAACGATTACGGCGTCTCATGGGCGAGGAATTGGGATGATGGAAAAGTCTTCTACTGCTCCATCGGCCACAACCATGAGATGTATTGGAATCCGAAAATTCTGAAACACTATCTCGCTGGCATCCAGTGGGCGATGGGCGACTACAAGGTCGATCTCGCCGAAGGTAAATAGCATTCCAGCCTCTTCGCCATGGACTTCATCTTAGACAATATTTACTGGCTGGTCATCGCTGCTGCGGGGATTGTGCAGTGGTGGAAATCGACCAAAGAGGCAAAAGCGGCCAAGGAGGAGGAGCGCGGTAATACCCGGGATTTTACTCCGGAAGAATTGGAGGGATTTTTTGAAGAGGTAGAGCAGGCGCATTCTCGGCCGGCCGTTCCACCACCACTTCCACAGGCAGCTCCAGCACCTGTGTTGAGACGCAGCGCATCGGAACCATCGCCTCTTGAATTTGATCCCTACGAAGGAATCTCCGGGGAACTGGATCGTCAGGCAAAGCTTGCGGAGCAGGTGAACCAACTCAAGCAGGCAAAGAGGCAGCGCCGCCGGGAGGAGGCTCCGACTGTGGCTTCGCGGAGAAAGAAACCTGTAGAGTCAACAGGTTCGTTGCGTGGCCGTTTGCAGAATCGTAGGGAACTCAGGCAGGCATTCGTCCTGAAAGAAATTTTGGAAAAGCCAATCGGGTTGCGCTAACTCTGCTTTTACATGGGCGGAGGATCGAAATCGAGGTTACGGGTGGCTCTTTTTCCGAGGGCTGAGACGGCCATTCGCTCTGGGCATCCGTGGGTCTATGCGGATAGTATCAAATCCCAGAACCGAGATGGCGAGACAGGGGAACTTGCGGTGATGTATGACAAGCGCGATCGCTTTCTGGCCGTAGGGATGTATGAAGCGGAGTCGCCGATCCGGATCCGGATACTCCACTGCGGGAAACCGGCGGCGTTGGATAGTGACTGGTGGCTTGGGAAGGCGCGCGCGTGTTTGGAAAGGCGTGCTGGAGCGGTGCTCAATGAAACAACGAACGGAGCGCGGGTTATTAACGGTGAGAGCGAAGGGTTTCCGGGACTGGTGGCGGATCTCTACGCCGGGACTCTGGTGGTGAAAATCTATGCTGCCGGATGGCTGGCGAGGTGGGACGAAATTGAGGGGATTCTCCGGGAAGTATTTTCTCCGGGTTTCCTGGTGCTGCGGATGAGTCGGAATGTGGCGGCAAGAGCAGGGGAATGCGGACTGGAGGAAGGGTTCCGTGGAGCGGTTGGTGAGGAGGCTGTGGTATTTTTGGAAAATGGGATCAGTTTTGAATCCGCCGTTTTAAAAGGTCAGAAGACCGGGTTCTTTCTCGACCAGCGAGACAACCGCGCGCGGGTCGAGGAGCTGGCGGCGGGTCGCGATGTGCTGAACGTGTTCAGTTTTTCGGGAGGCTTTTCCCTTTACGCTGCCCGCGGAGGAGCACATTCGGTCACGGATGTGGATATCAGTGCCTACGCCTTGGAGAGCGCAGAACGGAACTTTTCTCTGAATGCGGATAACCCTGCGATTGCTTCCGCAAAACATTCCGGAGTGCAGGCGGATGCCTTCCGCTGGATGGACGAGGCGAGTGGCGAGTATGATCTTATTATCGTGGACCCTCCGACGCTCGCGAAACGTTCTTCGGAAAAGGAAGGAGCCTTGCGCGCATATCGGCGGCTGAACTCTCGTGCGATTTCGATGCTGCGGCCGGGCGGGATCCTAGTGGCCGCCTCATGCTCCGCACACGTTTCGATAGATGATTTTTATCGCTTGGTGGAAGAAGGGGCGCAGGGTTCCCGCAGGCAATGGCGGGAGCTTTGGAGGAGCGCCCACGCACAGGATCATCCAGCGGATTTCCCCGAAGCGAAGTACCTCAAGGCATTGTGCCTGGAGGTAGGTTAGAGCGTTGCCTGGGAGCTGAGCCGCGTTCTCCAGCCTCTATCCGTTCTTCCCTCAGCGTTTCCTCATGAACCAACCGATCAGAGCTCACGTATGAACGAGAAATCATCCGCCACCTGGCAGATTCGCAACGAGGTTTATCCAATTACTCCTATCCCCCCGGGAAGCGGCGTGAAGATGGGTGGCGGGCAGAGTTGACTTCCCACACGGCCTGGTTAATATGACTGGAAATGAGAGCTATTTTAAGTCCTTTTTCTGCCAGTATTTCAGAGCTGAAAAAAAATCCCAGCCGACTTATCGAGGAAGCTAACGGAGAGACTGTTGCGATTCTCAACCACAACAAGCCGACAGCCTACCTGGTTCCTGCGGATACCTTCGAGCGAATGAGCAATCTCCTGGAGGACATCGAACTTGGTCGTATCGTGGAGAAGCGGAAAAATCTCAAAGCAACTGCGGTAAGTGTCTCCTTAGATGAGTTATGATCTGAAATTTTTGCCTCCGGCTCTTAAGGAATGGGAGAAGTTGGGCGACACCATCCGAGCCCAACTCAAGAAGAAACTCGCGCAGCGTTTGGAGAATCCGGTAGTTCCGGCGGATCGCCTCCATGGGTTTCCAAACCATTACAAAATCAAGCTCCGCAGTTCCGGTTACCGGATGGTGTATGAGGTCGCGGAGGGGGAGATCACGGTTTACGTCATCGCAGTGGGCAAACGTGATAACTCCGCAGTTTACAAGCAGGCACGAAGACGCGGACGTTGATACTCAGGGCTTCCCCCCGAAATCCAGATACTTCGCGAGTCTCTCCAAGGTCTTTCCCCCGATGCCTTCGACTTTATCTAGATCGGCGAGTGCTTTGTAGGGGCGGCCTTCGATGATGCGGTTCGCGGTGACCACGCCAATACCGGGGATAGTCATCAATTCGTCTCGGGCGGCGGTGTTGATATTGATGGGCGGACCTGTAAATTCGCGTTTCGCCCCGGTGGCGAGATCCATTTCGGTATCTTCCGAGCGCTGCTCGCCGCGCTCGAAGGGAAGCTTATCCCAATCGGTTTTCGCCCATGCGCCCAGCCCGATCTTCGCGGCGCGGAGTTCGAGATCCTCAAGTTGCGCACGGTATTCCTTTCCGGACGTTCCTTGTGGAGTTTCCCTATACACGCCGAATGCCCGTGCCAGGCCTTTGGACACCAAGTTCGCGGAAAGATCGCTGCCATCGGATGTCTCGACGAATCCGTAGATCCGTTTGTGTTTGCCGTCCCCCCTTGCGTCGGAAAAGGCGGTGTGGACTGTGAAAGGGGTCGCAAGCAGTTTCGCGGTTTCCTCGGCTGCGAGGCCGCCCAAACCTTTTGCGAGCTTGATGGATTTTTGTGGGGAGCCACCAAATCCCGAGATTCCAAAATACCGCCGCTGTCCTCTCAGGCGCCGGGCATCCGAATTATCGGTAACATGGAATTCAATGCAGTCCGCTCCGTAAAGCCGGACGGTCATTTCTTCTCCGTCCTTGGTGCGGACTAGGAAGCTGTCGCCATCTGCCCACGGGGTCGGGATAAAACGGCAGTTTTCCAAGCTTTGCAGTGGTGTTGAAGCACCTTGGCAGAGGCCGGATATGACAAGCAGAAAGCAAAGGATAAACCGGATACTCATGGCCTTTTGGTAAAGTAATTACGGTAACCGAGCAACCGTGATCGGACTCCCTCTGGAAGTTCCTTTTCAAAAGTCGGGGAATCTCTTGCCGATCCGGCAGACATCGGGATAATCCGAGCCACATGGCATGGGCGGATCGAAGTATGGGGCCTGACTCGGGCAGAGGGAATTTTACCCGGATCACTCCTGTCGTGAAATGGCTGCTGATTTTCAATATCGGGATCTACGTGCTCGACCTAATACTCAAGGGCGACGATCTGGACGGGCCGCTCCGGACGTTCGGTGCATTTACAGTCCGCTCCGGGATGTCCGAGGGGCGGATCTGGGAGTTCTTCACGTTCCAGTTTCTTCATGGGAGTGTGGGGCACATCCTGATGAACTCAGTCGGTTTGTTTATCTTCGGGCCATGGCTGGAGAGGTGGTGGGGGGCGGAGAAATTCCTTGGGTTTTATCTCTTGAGCGGTGCAGGCGGTGCCCTGTTTTACGCACTTCTAATTTCCGTTGGTATCCTGCCGGACGAGGTGATCGGAGCAGTGGACAACACCGGTAATATGTTGATGGTTTCTGCAACGGTGGTTCCCTTGATTGGCGCATCCGCTGGGATTTATGGAATCCTTGCCGGGGTTGCGGTAATCGCCCCCTCCCTTGTGGTTACTCTACTGTTTCCGCCTATCTCGCTGACTATGAGGCAACTCGCTCTTGCCGCCATGGGTATTTCGATCTTGTTCATCCTGTTCGGTATCGGGGGGAACGAAGGTGGAGAGGCCGGACACCTCGGTGGTGCACTTGCAGGATTTTTACTGATCCGTAGCTGGATCTGGTGGCAAAAATCTGAGCGCTCTCCCATGTCGGGATCGAAGCGTCGTGGCCCGCGAACTGATATTGAAGCGAAGATCAGACCCCGGACGATGGTGGATTTGAGCGGGGAATCTGAGATTGATGCGATACTCGACAAAATCTCGAAAGACGGCTTTCAGAGTATCACGCAGGAGGAGCGGGATATACTTCTCCGCGCTTCGGAGAATAATAATAAAGGGCAATGACGGACGAGGAAATGATCAACGGAACGGCTGCGGGAGCGCAGGTGGAGAGGCTGAAAGCGATCATGCATCGGCTGCGCGCCCCCGGCGGCTGCCCGTGGGATGCGGAACAGTCGCACGAATCCATCGTGCCGAACTTGATTGAGGAGGCATACGAGACCGTCGATGCAATCCAACGCGCGGATGATACGGACATGACCGAAGAACTCGGCGACCTCTTGCTCCAGGTTGTGTTTCATTGCGAGATCGCGGAGGAGCAAAAGCGCTTCGATCTCGAGGACGTTGCGCGTGGGATTTCCGAAAAGCTCGTTCGCCGCCATCCACATGTTTTCGCCACATCTTCCGCTGGTGACTCAGATGCGGTGCTTAAGCAATGGGATGAGATCAAGCGGAAGGAAAAGGGCGAGAAGGATGTGCCATATCTTCATGGCACGGGGAAAGGGTTACCGGCGCTGGTTCGTGCTTCGAAGCTTCAGAAGAAGGCGGCTAAGGTAGGTTTCGACTGGCCAATGGAAACCGGGGTTCTCTCAAAAATCCGGGAAGAGCTTTGTGAACTTCAGTCTGCAATCGACGCCCAGAAGATGGATGACGTGGAAGAGGAACTTGGCGACCTGATGTTCTCTGTAGTCAACCTCGCCCGCTTCCGGAAAATCGATCCAGAGATTCTGATGGCGAAGGCGAACTCCAAATTCGAACGCCGTTTCGGGGAGATGGAGAAACTTCTCAAGCAGGACGGAAAGTCGCTGGAAAAATCGAGCCTGGACGATATGGAAGAGGCATGGCTGGAAGCGAAGAGCCGGGAGTGAGCGTCGGTCTTAGTTCGCAAGAGTCGCGTTCTGGAGAGCGCGACTCCGAACCGGGATGAAAGCCAGTAACATGATCACAACCTGGCTGATGATAAATCCGGTGAGCCAGACGAAGGCCGCATCCGTAAAGCCGTAGTAGTGCAGGCCGATGCCGAGCATATTGGTACCGAACCATGACCAGCTGGTGACGATGTTTCCGAAAATAGCCATGACCATCATACCACGTTCTTTCACCATCCCGCCCCAGCGAGCGTGGAGGATGATCGCATTCCAGATCACGATGAGCAGTGCTCCGTTTTCCTTCGGATCCCAGCCCCAGAAGCGCCCCCACGACTGATCCGCCCAGATCCCGCCGAGCACGGTGCCGACGAAGCTTGCAAGCGTGGCGAAACACAGGACGCCATAGACCATCCCGCGCAGGGAATTGACCGTTTCCTTCGGGATGGTTCCGAACAGCCGGCGGAAGATGAAAAAGATTGCGATGGTTCCCGCTAGGAAGGTGGCGGAGTAGCCGAGGGTGATGACGACGACGTGGGTTGCCAGCCAGAAATTCGAATCCAGCACTGCCCGCATCATTTCCAAGGTATCCCCGGAGAGGGAAAGGTGATGGGCGATGAGCAGGGTTGCGAAACCGACGATGGCAGCGACTGCTGTTCCAATGGCGTTGCGGTAAAATAACTCGATCACGGAATCGGGAAGTTTCCTCCAGCCGTCTTCGCCTTTCCCGGAGGGCACGGAAAAGGTCTCTGTGAATGAAGCCCACGCGCGCAAACCTGGCATCGCAGGAGAGGAAGAGTCCGCAAGACTTGCGAACTCTGTTTCCGCATTCACCAGTCCCGGGTGGCCGAGAGCGTGTTTCAGCTGGTTGTAGATTCCGAGGTTCCGGGTCAGCCGTATCAGAGCTTTTTCGTAAGGGGGCCGGGTTTGAGCTTCCTTTGCTCCAATCCTTCTCGCCTCCGGCTGGAGCGCTGGGAACGATGGTAGGATCTGGGTGTAGGAATAGGTTTTCTCTTCGCCCCTGGTAAGCCCGGTTAGGCCTAGAATTTCATCGTGATGGATGAGGAAAATTCTTCTATCGTCCGCGATCTCTGGTTTGTAGGCGAGTTCTGCAAGCCATGCAGCCGGGCTTTCCGGTACGTCGTCACCGGGGACTCGTTGTTTCCCGACGATGGCGAGCAGGGCGTTTCGAGCGAGGGAATCGAGTGGCTGGACACGCCCGTTGGAGACGACGGGGAGTGCGGCGAACTCTTTGAAATGGAAGCCTTTTTCCTTGGAGAGAGAGCGGAATACGGCACTGACAACAAAGAGCAGGCAGAGCGAGGGGATCAGCCACGCGAGAATTTTGCGGGGTAGTTTGATCATGGTGCGATTGTCTTGTTACGGCGCGAGATCGCCTTGATGAGGTGCTGGGAAAATACCCACAGGAGGCCGAATCCGACCATCGCGCAGGAGATGTAGGGGAGCGTCCAGACTGGGTTGCGCACCACTTGGAGAATGCTGGTGGTATCGTTATTATCGAATCCAGACTGGAAGAAAGTCAGCCCTTCGTAGCGCAGAGGATGGTTCATGTAGATGAGATGCTCCCTGTCCTCACCGGTTTCCGGATTGATGATGCGGATTTTGCGGGAGAAGTTTTTCGGAACGTTTGTGCCGAGGTAGCGGTCGTGGCTGAAGTCGAGGAGCTTGATCGAAAACGGATGGTAGAGCCTGCGTTGGCGAATCGACATTTTCCATGGCTTCCCTCCAACTACGAATGACTGTTCACCTTTGAGGACGTTGGAAAGCAACCACCGGCCTTGAGCCTTTTCGCCATCGGGAATGATTTCGACGAAGGCGGCCGAGAGATCACGCCTATCCATTTTGGTCTCCCTGCTCTTGCTCTTCACTGCGTAACGTTTGCCGACGCCTTCGGTCGCTCTCGTTCTCTCGAACTCACCGGTGGCTTTTTCTTCCGGGACGATGTCGCTGTTTCGGTAATAGCTGTGGATTTTCAGAGTAAAGCCATCCATTGGAAATTCTGCTCCATCTTTTAGCCGGCTCTGCGGGATCGCGTTGACTGTATCTGTGCCGGTGCCATCCGGCTGTGCAACTGCTAGCTCAATCTCGCGTGGGAAAACGGAGTAGTTCACCGATTTTCCCTCGTCGATTGGCATTTGCGCCTCTCTCCCAAGAAGACCTGTTAGGATTTCCCCAAGCAGCATAATCAGGATGCCAGAGTGGATGAGCATCATGCCCGCCTTGTTCCATCGGAGCTTGAAACGGGCGCTATGGGCGGCGAGAAGGTTGATGATGAGGAGTATCCCGAGAAGCGTGCCACCGGGCATTGGCAGGGAGAGCTTCTTATCGCCGGGAATGGCATCCCACCATGCGATCCATGAGCGAAAAAAGAGCAACTGCACCTCGTGGATGCCGAGGTGGACTTGCGAAAGGGTGGCGACAAAAATGAGCACCATTGCGAAGCCCAGCAGCGTGACCGTGAGGCGCAGGGAACTCAGGAACTTACCAAGCTTTTTGAGGAAGGGGAGTATTGCTTAGGTGAAGAAGTTGAACCGCGAATGGACGCTGATTTTCGCAAATTTTTCCTGATACAATTTCAATGAAACTGGCATTGATTCGCGTAAATTCGCGTAAATTCGCAGTTAAAAAATATCAGGGAAAGGTTGTGGCGCGCACGAACTCTTCGAATTTCTCGCGGTTCGCTTCGACCAAAGCCGCTTCACCAGTGATTTTGAAAAACCAAGTTTTCCCAGGTTTGACGAGGATGGCGGCACCGATGGCTGCCTTTTTCCCATTCGCGACAGGCTCAGTGCTGACCATGTGGCTGAGGAAAAACTTACCAGACGGGCCTTCGACTTCCTTGCCGAGAGCCGGGTCGTCAGCGGCCTCGATTGGTGGGAGCCCAATTTGGTTTCTCCAGCGGTTCACGTTATCCTGCACGCTACCGGAACTCCCTGGGAGCGGGATCACGGAAACGTCGGCAGTCGCGCCGTCCTCGCCTGTGATGGCAAAACTTGCGGCTCGCATGGCACTACCTTCGCTTTTTTCCCAGCCCTCGGGAGCCGTGGCGGTGATCGCGGACGGAGCCGGACTTTGCGGAGGTTGCGATTCACCTGTTTCTCCTGCGATGCGGACAGTGCGCAGAAAGTCCATGAATACTCCGCCTTTTTCCTTCAGCACGGCAGTCGGCGCGGTGAATTTGAAATACCATGTTTCGGAATCCAGCGGTAGGACGGCTGCAAGAATGCCATCTGCGTCCGCAGCGAGACTCTCAGGGGCAAGATTGTAGAGCAGCATATCCCTTCCGCTGCCCGGAACTGGTACTGCATGACCGCCGATCTCTTCTTCCGAGATGGGCTTCATTCCCACTTGTCCACGCCAGCGATTGACGTTCGCGGCGAGGCCACCGCCGTCACCGCCTAGCTTGGATACGGTGACGCGGCCTCCTCCGGGAAGACCGTAAGCCGCGACTAAGAATTGCCCCGTAGCTTCTTGCTCCCAACCGGTAGGCGCCTGCCAGATGGTACTGTTGGAATGTGCGGCGTGGTCATGCGGCGCTTCTTCGACGGTAGCAGGTGTGGATTCGGAGGGCTCATCTGTCGCGACCTTGTAGGTGCGGATCTCCTCGTCGCCGCAGGAGGTGAAAATAAAGGAAAGAAGAGGGAGGGTGAGGTGTTTTCGCTGCATAGAAACGTGCGGTAGTGTTGAAAACGGGCGAGTAATTCCCGCGCGGGTAATAAAGCGGAATCACCTCCGTAGGGGGAGGAAAAACGGACGAAAAAGAATTCTGGAAACCTGTGTCGGCTTACCAGTCTGGAAAATTCATAAAACGTCCGATACTTTCGGAAAAAACTCAGGGGAGTTTTTAGGAACGCTACACGGTGTGTTTGTCTTAATGTAAGTGGCGTTACCTATCACTTCACAAGGCATCCGAGCGCAAAATTAGTGATTTCTCCACCTGCATATCTGCCATGGTGTGGGGGGATGCCTCCGATTCCTAGGCCGGATTCTCGGAGGCCGCCGAAGGGCATCCAATCGACTCGGAAGGCGGTGTGGAGGGTTGCGCCTGCGGAGACTGCTTCGTTGGCCCATTGCTCCACCCGGTCCACCTCTTTAGGGCGGACCAGGGGACCAATGGCTATGTCTTCCAAGGTGGGATCGCCGGTCTTCATTTTCGCGGCTTCTGAGGCTAAGCGATCGGCTAGGTCAGAGACTACGGATGCGAGGACTGAACCTATGGGTTGGTGGGAGGTGAAGGCTAGCCTATTGGCCGATGCGGGATTCAGTCCCATGGGGATTTCCTCTCCGTGCTGGGTGCGCAGGGTCTCAATACAGCATTCGATGCCGTCAATGGCGCGAGCGACGGACATCGGCTACGAGGCGCTGGGGTTTGACGGGGAAGGATGGATCATCGAAGCCTTCGATACGCTGCGCGTCGGTGGCCTTCTTGATCGTCATGAAACGCTCGAAGTCCCAGTGTGCGGATGGGGTGAGGCTTTCGGTGATTTGCCAAATGCTGTTGGCGATGTCGCCGACGACTTCGACCTGTGGCCAGTAAACTGGATCGACCGTAGCGGAGAAAAAGTTGATGTGAATTACTTTTCGTTCATCGCCCTGACGCATGAAGAAGGGGGGCTTCTCGATGACATCGTGGCCGACATTGAGGATGAGGTCGGCAGACTCGATGGTGCGGCGTTGCCAAGGAAAAGATCGGAATTCTCATCGAGGACACCCTTGCCCATTTGGGTGGAGATGAAGGAGATACCTGTTTTTTCCGTGAACTGCTGGAGCATGCGGCTGGTCAGTTTACGATTGGCTCCGGCTGCAACGAGCAGAAGAGGATGCTTTGCTTTAGCGATCAAATCCACGGCCATCGCGATGGATTTTGCTTCGGCGATTGGGCGGCGGACGGATGATGCTGGAAGCGGGTTTACATCGTCTGTGTTTTCTGCAGCGATATCTTCCGGAAGCTCCAGATGGACGGCACCGGGGCGCTCTTCCTCGGCAAGGCGGATCGCCTCCCGCACCCGGCAGGAAATGTTATCCACGCTGACGATCTGATGGGTGAACTTGGTGATAGGCTTCATCATATCCACCACATCGAGAATCTGGAAGCGGCCTTGTTTACTCTTTTTCACTGGCTTCTGGCCGGTGATCATCATCATCGCATTCCGCCGAGTTGTGCGTATGCTGCGGCGGTGACAAGATTAGTCGCAGCTGGGCCGAGGGTGGAAAGGCAGACGCCGGCTTTTCCAGTCAGCCGCCCGTAGGTGGCTGCCATGAAGCCGGCTCACTGTTCGTGGCGGGTGAGGATGAGGCGGATGCTGGAGCTGGACAGAGAATCGAGGAAATCGAGGTTTTCCTCGCCGGGAATACCAAAGATATATTCCACGCCCTCCGCTTCGAGACATTTTACAAACAGGTCTGATGCTTTCATTTTACTAACGAATATTAGAGATTGGGAATTTGATAATTGAGGGGGATTTAGACTACGCCATAGGCCATCATGGCATCGGCCACTTTTACGAAGCCTGCGATATTGGCACCTGATTTGTAGTCCACCGGCTTGCCTTCGCGTATGCCGTATTTGACACATTTTACGTGGATGTCATACATGATGCCTTTGAGGCGCTCATCTACTTCCTCGCGACCCCAGCTGATGCGGAGCTGGTTCTGGCTTTGTTCAAGTCCGGAGACGGCGACACCTCCTGCGTTGGCTGCTTTTGCGGGGGCAAAGAGGACGTCGTGTTCCATGGGATGATCTGTCGCCTCTGCCGTGCAGGGCATGTTCGCGCCTTCGGCGACGGCTTTGACGCCGTTTTTCACCATGGCTTGCGCGTCTTCGATGAGGAGTTCGTTTTGGGTGGCGCATGGAAATGCTAGATCGGCTTTCACTTCCCACGGGGTTTTACCTTGATGGAACGTACAGTCGAATTTTTCGGCGTATTCCTGGATGCGGCCTCGGCGGTTTTCCTTGAGGTCGATAAGCCAGTCTAGCTTCTCGCGGGTGATGCCTTTGGGATCGTGGATGAAACCGGAGGAGTCCGAGGCGGTGAGGACTTTCGCCCCGAGGTGTAGAAGTTCCCCCATGCAGTAGAGGGCAACGTTTCCGGAGCCGGAAACAACGGCGGTCTTGCCTTTGACCTCATCGCCCGCGTGCTCGAGCATGTTTTTCATAAAATAGACGGCGCCGTAGCCGGTGGCTTCTTTGCGGACGAGGCTGCCTCCGAAGGCGAGTCCCTTCCCTGTTAGAATTCCGGCGAATCGGTTTTCCAAGCGCTAATATGTACCGAAAAGGTAACTGATTTCGCGAGCACCGACATTGATATCGCCCGCCGGGACATCGACGTCCTCACCGATGTGGCGGTGGAGTTCGATCATCATAGACTGGCAGAAGCGCATAATTTCTCGGTCTGAGCGGCCCTTCGGATTGAAGTTCGAGCCGCCCTTGGCGCCACCCATGGGGAGGCCGGTGAGGCTGTTTTTCAAAACCTGCTCGAAGCCGAGGAATTTTAGAACGCTTTGGGTGACGGATGGGTGGAAGCGAAGGCCGCCTTTGTAGGGGCCGATGGAGTTGTTGAATTGCACGCGCCATGCGCGGTCGGCGTGGATGGCTCCCTTGTCGTCTTCCCAAGTAACGCGGAAGGTAATGATCCGATCCGGTTCGGTCATCCGCTCAAGAATATATGCATCGCGGTATTCGGTATGTTCGGCTGTGAAAGGAATAATAGTTTCTACAACTTCGTGGACTGCCTGTTGAAATTCTGTCTCGCCTGGATTGCGTTTCTTTAATCCAGACATGAACGCTTTAATTTCTTTGTCTAAAGCAGGTTTGGTTTTCATATTACATCACTTTGCATGATCCGTCGAGTTGAGGGGCGAGTGCGGTATCGCCGTCGGTGCCGTAGTTTTGATCGATGTCATCCGCGCTGCCGAGGTCATCGGCTATGGTGCTGACCGTGCCGTCTGGAGCTACGGCGATGTCTGCAGGGAAATGGAAGCGTGCTGCATCCCCGGCTCCATCTACCGCTCCGTGCTCATCGCTCCGCCGAGCCTGCGGTAGAAGGCTTCCATTTATTTGAGATGTACAGTTACGCGGTGAAAAAGAAAGCATTCTTGCGGCAATCGTCCCAGTCGGTGACGAGACATGGTTTTTCAAATTGAATACGCCGAGTGGTGAACTCGAAGCGGGGAGGCCGGGATTCATCTCCCTCTTGAAAAGCATCGAAATCGGTGACAAGGCCGAGGCTCTCGAAAAACCCGGGATCAATCTGGAGGTTCCGGAAAACTGGGAGAAAAACACGGGCAGCGAGATGCGTGTTGCAAGTTTCCGCATCCCCTCAAGCGATGGAATCGATGGCGACGTATCCGTAATTCCACTGCCGGGAGATGGCGGAAGCGATCTCGAAAATATCAATCGCTGGCGCGCCCAGCTCCGTCTTCCTCCTTTGGAATCGGATTCAAATTCAGCCATCGGGGAGACAAAGGAAGGTCAATCTGGCTCTTTCCTGCTCACTCACATGGTGAGTGAAGAAACCCTTTTCAGTGAAAATCGCCACGGAGCAATCAGCACCGCGATTCTGAGAAAAGGTGATTTTACATGGTTTTTCAAAATCGCAGGCGAAGCCGAGATGATCCGCAACAACCGCGAGACATTCGAATCTTTCGTCAGCACTGCCATCATCGAAAGGTAGGAACCCAAGGGTAGGGAGGTTCCGGACGGATTGTTCCTACCTCCGGAAATTGCTTTCCGGCGCTTTTGGATTGCCCTCGGGCGGAAGTTTGTTAGGTTCTCTGCGTTTTGCTGGGAAAAGATATGAGTGCTCCACTTGAATTACCCGTGCTTGTGCTGAATCGGTTCTGGCAACCGGTGCATACCTGCTCCGCCAGACGTGCCGTCCATTTGCTCTGCCTCGGCCATGCTCACGTGGTCCAGGTGGAGGGGGAAGAAAAGTTCACCACCCACGACCTCGGATCGTGGATCGGTTATTCAAAAGGCATCGTGAGCGACGAGGTGATCCACAGCGTGAAGCTGGCGCTCAAAGTCCCGAAGATCATCGTGCTGGCGATCTACGACCGCTTGCCACGGCTTGAGGTGAAGTTCACCCGGCGGAATGTCTTCGCTCGTGACAAGTTCACCTGCCAGTATTGCACAAAGATCCTCCCGGAAACGAAGCTGAACCTCGATCACGTGATCCCGCGCGACAAGGGCGGGAAAACGTCTTGGGACAATATCGTGACCTCATGCGTGAAGTGCAACACCCGCAAGTCCAACAAGCTCCCGCGCGAAGCAAACATGCACCCTGCAAACAAGCCCTTCGCACCACGGTGGAGACCTCTATACGGGCTTCAGGAAAACGGAATGGGCGACGCGAGCTGGGATCACTTCATACACTTCGGGAAGAACGAAACCCGCAAGTTCGCCTGACTACTTCCGGCACTTTGCCAAGAGACCTTCTAGGAAATACGTAATTTGTCGAAGTGCGTCCCGGTATTCCGAGGGTTGGAGCACGTTCAGATCTTCGCGGCATTCCGATAAGAGACCTGTAGCGGTGTCGACCGCACGTTCGAGCGCACCGTCGTATTCTGCGATACCGACAAGCACCGGAAGATCCAATTCCTTCTGGTCGAGGATGCGTTGGTTGATCTTCGTCCGCTGAGATTCGCTTGCGGCTTCGAGCAGGTTCAGGATGGGAAGGGTCAGCTTGCCCTTCGCGAGATCGGTTCCGAGGGTTTTTCCGACCTCTTCTTCGGAGCCAACGAGATCGATGCAGTCGTCGTAGATTTGGTAGGCGGTGCCGAGTTTCATCCCGTAGGAGGCAAGCTTCGCTTGGTCTTCCTCACTAAGGCCGGAGACTGCAGCGGAAAGACCCGTTGCCGCTGCGAAGAGGGCACCGGTCTTCATCTCGATCACCTGGAAGTAGTCTTCCTTGGACAGGGTGAGGTCGAAGCGTCGCTGGGTTTGGAGGATCTCCCCTTGGCAGACTTCGCGGGCGGCCTTGCCCACTTTCCGGCAGATATCGATGGAGTTGAAATCCGTAGCTAGTGTCAAGGCGTGGGAGAAGATCGCGTCGCCGAGAAGGACGGCGAGGGAGTTGCCCCATTTTGCGTTAGCAGTAGGCATGGAGCGGCGGGCGGTGGCGCTATCGATGATATCGTCGTGGACGAGAGTAGCCATGTGGATCAGCTCCAGAATCACGCCGATCTTGCGGTGGTCTTCCGTTACTTCTCCAATTGCGCCGCCGATCAGGATGGAAAGGGCCGGGCGAATCCTTTTTCCAGACGTATTGCAGATATACGCGATGTAAGGCTCGACTGCGGAATCAAAGTCACGAACCTGGCCACGGATGGAGGTTTCCACTTTCTCCAGGTCCGGGCGGACAAGGTCGAAGGGAAATTGGTCGTTGTGGGGTGAAGTGGCAGTGAAGGTAGCCATATTTGTGAAGGCAATGAGCCACACTTTCCCCGTAGCGGCAACCCACATTCCCTAGATACCTAAAAAATTAGTATTGAAAGCTTCACCCCGCAGTGTCGGTTTTAAGGGATATGAAAAATCAAGCATTGGTAATTCTTGGCGGCGCGTTAGTAGGCGTGGGCAATTTTTTCGGGCAGGGTCTTGGCTACTAGGACACCCCGATGCTCCCGGGAACGCCTTATCAGGTTCACGCTGGGGAGCGTCCCCAGCCACGTATCATCGAAGCTGAAGGGGGGGTGGAAATTAAGCCGCCTTCGGATGCGATCATTCTCTTTGACGGAACCAACCTCGATGCCTGGGCCCCGGAGGTGGCGAGCCCGCATGGATTATCAAGGACGGCGCCATGGTGGCAAAGGACAAGGGCATCGAAACCAAGGAAAAATTCGGAGCGGTGCAGGTTCGCTATACGGCCAGCTTCCGCCACTGGTGAACGCGACCTCCCCACAAGGCGAATGGAACAGCTATGACATTTTCTTCGAGCCTCCCGTTTACGAAGGGGAAACGGTGAAAACTCCGACCAAGGTCACGATCATCCACAACGGAGTGGTCGTCCAGCACGGCGAATACTGCACGGGGCCAAGCGGGCACAAGAAAATCGGCAAGTATCCGGCCAAGCATCCCGAGACCGGACCGATCAAACTCCAGTGGCACGGCGATCCCATCGAGTTTAAGAACGTCTGAGTGCGTCCGCTTGGCGAACGGGATCTGAAAAGTAATCACCAGGAGCCGCTACGAATCCGTACCGTTAGGTTGACGGGCGGTGTGGGCTCGGTATGTTCGTGGGACTGATGATACGCTTTTTTATCACTGCTGGGGCTCTGCTGTGCACCTGTCTCGCCATCCATGCGCAACTCGCTACTTCACTGAGCCTCAACAAGAAAAACTACGTCGCCGGTGAGCCGGTGATTTGTGAAATCATCATTACCAATCACGCTGGACGCGACGTGACCCTCGCCTCCAGTCGCGAGCTTCCGTGGTTGGCTTTCGTTGTCACCAACTCCCGTGGCAACCCTGTGAACACCCGCAAGCTCAATGCTTTCGGTGCGATGAAAATTAAGACCGGGGAGTCGTTGGCAAAACGCGTGGATCTCACAGAGTATTTCCTGCTCGATAACCAGGGAAATTTCGCGGTTTCCGCAGTTGTCCGGGATCCTGCAAAAAAAATTCAAGGAACCTCTACAAATCGCACACTTTTCAATCTGAATCCAGGTAGAACCTACTGGAAGCAAAAGCTAGGTGTCTCCAATGACAAAGGGAGCCACACCCGCGAGTTCAAGCTTCTGACATTTTCGAACGGCCAGAAATCACAGCTCTATGCACAGGTGATCGACGCCACTACCGGGATGAAATTGCGAACCTTCCTCCTCGGTGACACCCTTATGCTCCGCAAGCCGATGGTGACGCTCGACAGGAACCAACGGATGCACGTGATGTTCCTAGCGACACCTACCATGTGGGTTCATTGCCAGGTGAGTGCTGATGGAAAACTCGTGGACAGGAAAATCCACCAGAGAGCAGCCCAGGGAGATCCGGTTCTCATGGCGTATGGTGATGGTTCCGTGCGGGTTGTGAATAGCATTCCCTATGACCCAGCGGCCGCTGCGAAGGAAAGATCCAAGGTTCGTAAGGCCTCGGACAGGCCTCCGATTTCCTTTGAATGATTCAGTGGGCAGCTCGTCCGAGAATCGTTTTTCAAAAGGTTCTTTACATTTTTTCAAATTCAGTTAATAAAACTTAATAATTATTCTATCTAAATCAATCATGAAGACTATTTTTAGTGCATTCTTCGTCGGTTTGGCGCTCACGTCCGCTGCCAGTGCATACAACTTCCGAACCGTGATCATTGATCCGGGTCACGGCGGCCACGACAAGGGAGGCCAATGGGGGAGGGTTTATGAAAAGCACCTCGCCCTCGATACCTCAGTGCGTCTTGAGTCACATCTCAAGAAAATGGGTTACAACACCGTCATGACACGCCGCAGCGATTATTTCGTTTCCCTTCCGGGGCGCATGGCTACTGCGAATAAATACAAGAAGGCGATTTACGTAAGTATTCACTACAACTACACGTGGAAGCAGGGTGTCAGTGGCATCGAAACATTTTACCACAGCAAACAGAGCCACAAGCTCGCCCAGGATGTCCATCGCGGTGTGATGAGCCGGGTGAAGGTGACGGATCGCGGTGTCAAATACGCCCGCTACTACGTGATCCGCCATACCAGTATGCCGTCTGTTCTCGTTGAAGGTGGATTTGTCAGTAACTCGAACGAACGCAGCCGAATGAAGACCGCATGGTTCCGCGATGCGATCGCACGAGGAATTGCTGATGGCGTGCAGCGTTTCCGGAGAGGGAGATGATCTATGTGGAGCAGGTGTGTCTCACACCTTGAGTTCAAGCAGGTGTCTCCACCCGCAGTTCAGATCCTGTTTTCCTCAGGCGGTGAGACATTGCCATGGCTCAAGGCGTGTGCTACACCTGCTACATAAAAAAACCGCCGCATCCCGGAGGAAGCGGCGGTTGTTAAATTACTAGGAAGAATCCTGAGCTTAGTTCACGGCAACCGCAGAAGAACCGGTTTCGCCGGTGCGGATGCGGATGGCCTCTTCGACGTTTGAGAGGAAGACTTTGCCGTCACCGATTTTGCCGGTGTTGGCGCTTTTGACGATTGCCTGGGCAACGCCTTCGGCTTGCTCGTCATCAACGACGATTTCGATTTTCACTTTCGGAAGGAAATCAACGGTGTACTCAGAGCCGCGATAGATCTCGGTGTGGCCTTTCTGACGTCCGAACCCCTTTACTTCGGTAACGGTCATCCCTTGGACACCGACCTCTGCGAGGGCTTCTTTTACTTCTTCAAGCTTGAATGGTTTAATGATAGCTTCGATTTTTTTCATATTTGCAGCGGATTGGTAGGTAGCGAAAAGCAAGCGGTGTGCCAACTTTGGGGTTGGTGTCAGATTTCGACTAGATTTAATTTAAGCAGATTCACTTTGTGTTGCCAGAGGAAATCCCGGTTTTACGGAAATTTTTACCAGATGAAGTTGCGAAAGTTTGAAAACTACTCCAATTTCCGCGCGTAACTAACGCATGACAAATATGAAAAAAATAGCACTTAGTATTCTTTCCGCCGCCCTTTGCCAATTCGCTTCCGCAGAAGACGCGAAAATCGAGATCACGGGCAATGACCAGATGCAATTCAGCACCAAAGCTTTCGAGGTAACCGAAGGCCAGAAGGTCGTTCTTTCCTTCAAGCATATCGGCCAACTTCCCGTCATCGCCATGGGGCACAACTTAGTGATCTTGAAGACAGGCACTGCTGTTCCGGCGTTCTCCGCGAAATGCGCGCCTGCCAAGGACAACGGCTACATCCCTGAGGATGCTGAGTCCAAGAAGAAAATCGTAGCCCACACCAAGCTTCTCGGTGGTGGCGAGTCTGATGAAATTACCTTCACTGCTCCTACAGCTGGAGATTATCCGTTCATCTGCACATTCCCGGGTCACTTCGCAATCATGCAAGGTGTGATGACCGTGAAGGCCAAGTAAACCAGATTAATCCTTTCAATACCGCCCCGCCTGAGAAGGCCGGGCGGTATTTTTATTTACGGGAAAAGTCCGCGTGACGTTTTTGCACCGGCGACAGTAGAGATCGCAATCGCCTGGGACGCCATGCGATGGGGTATCTTGTTTCGCTTGGCGCATGAGGTTACCTGTTCGAAGGCGGTCTGCAGCTTGGTTTCCAGTTTTGAAATCACTTCACGTTCGGTCCACTGGAAGCGCTGGAGGTTCTGAACCCATTCGAAATAAGATACGGTGACCCCGCCCGCGTTGCAGAGAACATCCGGAATCACGAAGATGTCGTCACGCTTTTCGATGATCCTATCGGCTCCGGGGGTTGTCGGGCCGTTGGCGCCTTCCGCAAGAACTCGGCATTTCAAAGCTGCAGCATTTGCTTCGGTAATGACGTGGCCAACAGCACACGGCGCGAGGATATCGCACTCCTGTAGGATCATCTCGGCGGGATCGATTTTCTCCACTCCGGGAAAGCCTTCCAATACCTGATGTTTTGCTGTGTATTCGCGGAGTTTGAAAATATCGATTCCTTCCTGATTCCAGATCGCTCCGCTTACGTCGGAGATCCCGGTGATTTTCACCCCGTAGGAACTGAGCGTCTCTGCGGCGTGGACGCCGACGTTACCAAAGCCTTGGATAATGGCTGTTGCCTCGTCTGTCTTGATTCCGATTTTCCCCAGTGCGACGGATGCGAGAAAGGCAACTCCATGGCCGGTGGCGCGGGTGCGTCCTTCGGAGCCTTGGAGTGTCAGAGGTTTTCCGGTGACGATGGAGGGAACCAAATGCCCGAAATGGGTGGAATAGGTGTCGGTGATCCAAGCCATCGTTTGCTCGTTGGTGCCCATGTCTGGTGCCATCACGTCGATCTCGGGGCCGATGAATGGAATCATCTCCATCGTGAAGCGGCGAGTCATCCGCTCTAGTTCGCCGGGTGACATTTCCATGGGCTTGCAACAGATGCCGCCTTTTCCTCCGCCGAAGGGTAGTCCGAGCAGGGCGCACTTCCAGTTCATCCACATCGCAAGGGCAGCGACTTCACCGACATCGACCTCGGGATGGTAGCGGAGTCCGCCTTTCACAGGGCCACGGGTAAGGTGGTGTTGGACGCGGTGACCAAAAAACACCTCAGTGCTACCGTCGTCCCGTTTGATCGGAACTGTGACTGTGATGATCCGCTTTGGCCACTTGCAGCGTTCGCGAATCTCCGGCTCGAGGTTTAGAAAATCCGCAACCCGGTCGAACTGCTCGACCGCCATGGAAAAAACCGGATTGGAGAGAAGTTCTTCGCGCATGCCCGCGATGATGAACCGGATCCGGGCGGCGTCCAGCTATCAGGACTTACCTTGCCAAAATAACCACCGCGTGCTCGTCGTAGCGCGCTTTGGTATTCGCTTGGTTGTGGATGTATTCGAGAACGGCCTTCACCGGAATGTTTTTCAACTGCATTGAGATGCGAGTGTCGGCGAGCTTCCCTTTCGGATCTTCGATGATGAAGTTCGGAGCGATCTTGCCTTTCGTTGCTTTATCCATTCCGATGGTAAGGAGTTCGATGGCTTCGCTGACCGTGGCATCCTCGATCTGGTAAACCGGAATCACGACCGCGCCAATTTTCGCTTCCGTGGCATCCGCTTTGATGGAGGACGCGTTGATTTTTACTTGGCCTGCGCGGTAGCGGGCGCGTGCGTGTTCCGGATAAAGTTTGAGGGCGGCCTTGTAGGAGGCTAGGGCTTCGTCGGGTTTTCCCGCTTTCTCCGCCGCCACGCCTTTTTGGTAATAGGCTTTGGCTTTCTGCCCTGCCGACTGCGCAAGAATCGGAAGGCTGGCGAATGCAAATATGATGAGTCCAATCAAGGTTTTCATAGTTTTCCAAGTTAGCCTTACAAAACTGGAAAAGCCATAGCAAAAGTGACTACCGCAAAATCGTCACATCAGCGCTGCAAACTGGAGCGGTTCCAATGTCAGTTTCTTGGTCGCCACAATGCTCTTACCTGCAACGATATCGGTAAACGTTTTGCGCATTCCGAGCTGGCGGAGACGGGTTGCTGAGAGATCCTGCGGCTGTTCTGAAAAGTTCGCGAGGCACAGGATGCTCTGACCGCCGTAGCTGCGGAAATACCCGAAAACGTGGTGGTTGTTTGTGTCGATGAACTCGGTGTGGCACTCTTGGAAGGCATGGTTGTTTTTCCTGATCTGGGAAAATTTTAGGAAGCCACTGAAGATACGTGCCTCGATTGATTCCGGATCCTTCCGCAGTTCCGCCTTTTCCCAATCGAATTGTGGTCGGTGCATCCAGCGGTCATCGCCGTCCTTGCCGGGATCGGAATTGTAGTCGTAGTCGTTGGTCAGCCCGATTTCATCCCCAAGATAAATTAATGGAATTCCGCCCATGGTAAAGATGATCCCGTGGAGAAGGAGGATGCGGCGGATCGCCATCTCGATCTGGTATTCGTCTTTTTCGAAAATCCCTTTCTCCAATCCGCAGAGCGAAGCGGTGGTCCCGCAGATCCGAGCATCACCTGTTTGCAGGTTGTGTTGAAACATTTTCCCACGGGAGAAGCTGTCTCCCTCTCCTGAGAAAAACTGGTTGAGAAACCAGCGGTGGTCGTTCGGATTGACGTGGATTTCCCAAAGGTCACGGTCTTCGAGCCCCCAGCCGATGTCGTCGTGGCAGCGGATGTAGTTTACCCAAGAGCATCCGAGGGGAAGCTGGAAGCGCTTCGGCAGGCAGTGGGAAATGATGGTGGCGTCACGGGTGGCGATGGAGTTCCACAACATGGCCATCAGCGGTGGATTGTAGGAAAGGTGGCACTCCTCCTCGGAGACGTATTTCTTGATTTCATCCGGTGCGACGATCGCCTCGGACTTGAAAACGAGAGCTGGTGCCGCGATGCGAGCGAGGCAGTTGAACGCTTGGATCAGAAGGTGTGCCTTATCAAGGTTTTCACAAGAGGTGCCCTTTTCCTTCCAGAGGAAAGGCACGGCATCCATCCGCACCATCTCAACCCCGGCGTTTGCAAGGAAGAGCATTTCCCCGGCCATCGCGTTGAAGACATTGGGGTTGGCGTAATTCAGATCCCACTGAAAATTGTTAAAGGTCGTCCAAATCCATTTCCGGAGGCTAGTCCGGTAGGTGAACGATCCGGGATGCGCATCCGGGAAAATAGGGCGTAGGGTTTGTTCGTATTGATCCGGCTCCTTACGGTTCGGATACATACGGTAGTAGTCCTGATAATCCTCCGATCCTCCGAGAGCTTTCTCCGCCCATTCATGTTCGTCCGAGGTGTGGTTGAAAACGAAATCCAGCACTAGGCTCATGCCCTGCTGGCGCAACTCGGTCGCGAGCTCGCTGAGATCCTGCATCGTCCCAATGTTTGGATCTAACTCACGGTAGCTGCTGATCGCGTAGCCGCCGTCGTCATCTCCTTCGGGGCTCTTGAAGAGCGGCATCAGGTGAAGATAGGTGATGCCCAGTTCGTTCAGGTAGTTGATTTTTCCCCGCAGCCCCTCGAGATCCCCGGAGAAAAGATCCACGTATGCCATCGCTCCAACGACGCGGTTTGATTGATACCAATGCGGGTGTCCTTCGCGAATTGCGTCGAGGCTTTTCAAATCCGCATCGCGATCCAGCCATGATTGGGCAGCGGTTTGAACAACCGCCTCCACGTGGAAGAAGAAGTCGTAACTTGGGCCGTAGATCCTCCAAAGTAGGTCGAAGAGGGAGGGGAAGTGATCGTCCAAACGAGCTTCAAACGCCTGCCACTCCGCAGTATCCACCTCTTTGGGAAAGGCCTTGTGCAAACGGGGGATCAGCCGTGCAAGGGTGGTTCGGCTTTCGCGGGAGGTGGGTGTGGAGTCGGAATAGGTGATCATGAAAAATAGACAATCTGGGGTCGACGGCGGTGGAATAGCCGTCGCAAAGAGTATGCCAATAAAAGCGTCGTGCGCAAATGCTTAGGAAATGGCGGCGGCTGTGGCTGCCTGGAAATCAGAAAGCCCCGTTCAGTTTCCTTCCGACCCAGAAGAGGCCTAAAAGGAAAACAAGAACAGTAATCGTGGCCCAGTGCGACCACAGCGGGATACGATTTTCGAGAGGCCGTGGCTCGGGTAGAGCGTTGATTTCTTTGATCAGATCCGGAAGCTGGCTGGGCAGGATGGTCCGGCCTCGTGAGACTTTCGACATTTCTTCCAACACCGCCGGGCGCGATGGCTGACCGGATTTCTCGATATCGACACCTTGGGAGATGATCGTCGTTTCCGTTGGCATGTCGGATGCGCCGGAGGCGGTTGCGCGGAGCTTCCATGAGCCGGGAAGGTTTACTTTGAATCGGCCAGTGTATGCACCCCATTCGGATTCGTTTTTCTGGAGCTCAATGCGTTGCGTTTTCCCGTCGGGTGAAGTGATGTCAACTGCCACTCCGCCGTCCTTGAGAGGTGCTCCGTTGGCATCGAAGGCATTCGCGTTTAGGGTTACGGTGGCTCCTGGTTCGGGTCGTTCGGGAGTGTAGAACAGCCGCACCCGTTGGCCGGCTGCCATGTTTCGCTGGTAGCTCATCCAGCGTGCGACCTGCCCCCAGAACCTGTAGTGATAGAGATCCTCCACGCCTCTACGCCAACGCCACGCGGAATCGATTCCCATGAAAAGGACTTTTCCGCTACCTGCCGTTTTGGTGACAAGAAGCGGGATCGGTCCGTATGGGCCGCGGCGGTTCGCATGGACGGCGAGGACTTCCGTCCCGCCCTTTGCGCGGACGACTGGGGCGTGCCAGAAAAAGCCGGGTAGACGCCTCCAGATTGCGGGATTTTCCTCCTCGGAATCACCGAGCATGGTCAGAAGGGAAGCGCGGCCTTCTGTAGTGAGATTCAGCGGGGTGGCAAGGGATTCGGGGAATCCGGTTTTGTTTTTATCATCAAGCGTGACCGGGATGAGATCGGAAAGGTCGCTGTCGGTCAGGGTCGCTTGGTTGCCCAATGGACCGGGAAGGAATACTACTCCGGAAGCTTGGTTTTCCACGAGGCCGCGGATGCGGGTGCATTGCTCGGCGGTGAGTTGATCTGGTCCGACGCCGACATCTCCGAGGAAGACGACGTCGAATTTGGAAAGCTCCTCCAGAGTATCCGGAAACTTCTGGATGTAGTCCACACCTTCAGCAGGGCCTAGTTCGGGGCGGAGAAGTAGGCAGGAAAGCTCAACTCCCGGATCGCGCTGGAGGGCGTTTCTCAGGAAGCGGAATTCCCAGCGAGGTAGAGTCTCGACGATCAGAGCGCGGATTTTCTCAGGCCGGCCTGCTATCGTGAATTTATGGGAATTGTTTGCGGAGACTAGCTCGCCGTCCTCCACCGGGATGGAGAGTGTGAGAGTGGAGGAGCCTTCCTTTTCCAAGCGCCACAGAATGGAATCGTAGGTCTCGGCATTCGGTGGGAGGATGATGTTTTTCGTGCGCTCACGGCCTGAATCGTCGCGCAGGCGGACGATGGTGCGCACCTGCCGATCCAGCGAGGAGCGGATGGTGAAAGGGATCTGCACGTTTTCTCCGATGATCCCGTAGGTTGGTGCGGTGACCGTGAGGAGGTCGAGATCCGGTAGCCGTGTCTCGCTACCTACCGGGATGGTGAAAAGTGGAACCCCGCGCAGTCGGTATTTTTGCGCAGCGCCGACCGGGGGAGCACCCATGTTGAAATCTCCATCGCTCAGCAGGACGACCGCCCGTAGGTTGTTTTCCTTTTTAAGAAGATCGGAAAGTGGGGTGTCGAGATCGGTGCCGGAAAGCCCTTCTTCCGGCGGAGTGGCGAAAGGACGGGAAATGAGATCGTTCGCCCCACCATCGCGTAGGGGTGTCCAGAGGTCAGATGCGAGGGCTTTTTCCACCCATTCGGCGCGGGAGACGACGTCGTCGGATTGATCGGAAAGTTCGGGGGGTAGGGTGGCATCGAGGGTTTTCATCGACCCAGAATCATCCCAAAGAATCGCAATTTTCGGTTTTGTAGTGGGATTGATCACCGTCCGCCACTCCGGTTGCCAGAGTAGGATTACGACCAGAACTGCTATAAAAAAGCGGAGGGTTTCCAAAGCCGCAGTGCGACCAGGATGTGGGCTGCGCTTCCACGAAACGTAGCAGAGAAAAGCCACACCAATCAAAACGGTGATGCCGAGCCAGAGCGTGAAAGTGGTAGGGTTGAGGTGGAGCAAAGGGTGAGCGAGCAGGTGTTCCTCATGATTTAGACCATCTTGGCGATGAGGGCAAGGGGCGATGGTGTCCTATCCGAGATGCTCCCGGAGCCGCCGGATAGCGAATTCGACTTCTTCCCGCGAGATAGATAGGGGAGGGGTCATGGCCACCACATCACCGATAGGCCCGTCGGGAAGGGCAATTACCCCGTCGCGCAGCAGTCCTTTCACCGCCTCCAGCACCCTGTCCCCGCTGTCGGTTTCCACTCCCATCATCAACCCGCGTCCCCGGATTTCCTTTACGCAATTCAAAGTGCCCAATCCTGCTAGAGCTTCTTGCAGGTTTGTGGCGGCGGCCTCCACTACGGACTCCGTGCGAGGTTCGCGGTAGCGCCGGATCGCTTCAATCGCCATTGCACAACCCATCGGATTCCCGAGAAACGTGCTCGTGTGCAGCGCCTCGCCCTCACTCGGCGGCCATGCGTCCATCACCTCCGCGCGACCCACGCAAACGGAGATGGGAAAACCTCCGCTTAAAGCTTTTCCAAGACAAATCAGATCCGGCACCACTCCCTCCCACTCGCATGCGAACATTTTCCCCGTCCGCCAGAAGCCAGTGTAAATCTCATCGAAAATGAGGATGGCACCTACGGTATCGCACCACTCTCGCAGGATTTTGAGAAACCCCTTCGGCGGCACCACGATCCCGCCCCGCCCTTGGATTGGCTCCACCAGCACCGCACCGATGGCCAGCCCGTCCAGCTTCCAGAGTTCATCGGTAAATTTATCTAACTCCTCTTCCGTCCGTGGAAACGAAAGTCGCTGCGTTACCTTCGCCATCTGTCCCTCGAAAGGCTCCCGGAACCAATCGATTCCTTGCCCGAGCAGCGCCCCATACCCCAGTCCGTGATACCCGCCTTCAAACGAGAGTATCCCGCTCCGCCGCGTAGCTATGACTGCCGTTTTTAAAGCTGCCTCCACCGCCTCGAAGCCCGAATTTCCGAACAGGCACTTTCCTTTTTCCCCAACCCATTTTTCAAAAGTGATCTCCGAAAGCGCCTCGCAAAGCTCCACCTTGACCCGCGCCGGATGCACGTCACCCATGGCATGTACTAGCGAGGCACTCTGCTCCCGCAACGCATCCCCGGTAAATCCGTATCCCAACCCCGCTACGCCGAACCCGCTGGTCATATCGAGAAACCGGTTCCCATCCACATCCCAGACATTCACCCCCTCCGCTTTTTTCCAGAAAATCGGCCAATCGTCCCCCAGATAGGTGGTATTTCGGCACTCCACCTCGCTCAATCTCCTCGCCCATTCCAAGGACTTTTTTCCTGGCACTTCTGAAAGAATCTCCGGTAACACTCGGTGATCATCAGCCTCAATTCGGGTTTCCACAATCCCGGAAATAATCTCTCCAAATTTATATCGCGTCACCGCAAGCTTTTCTCGAAATCCAGAGCGAGCCTTGTAGATGCGGGCTTCGGGTAAATGCCAGATCTTCGTTTCGTCGAGCGTCCGTGAGCCGCTCTCAGGCACTGGGTTAGAGCTTTTGCCATCTACCCACCGTCACCGCTTTCTGGTTCGCGTGGCAGGCCTTCTATCCCGAAAAAGGCGGGGTGACACCCGGCGCCCGCCCGATCCATGATTATGAAGCTTAATCCCCGCATCGCAGAGATGGAATCGATCCTGGAATGATCTCCGACCCTCTTCCTTGAAGTTTAGCGTTTAGAGTTTGAAGATTTAGCGCCTAGAGTCGCCCCGTGATCGCCCGTGTCCTTATCGACGGCCCCTCGGAGCTTGTTTTCGACTATGCTATCCCCGCCGACCTCGCTGTCGTCGAGGGTTGCCGCGTGCGTGTGCCGATCCGCCAGAAAACCACCTCCGGCACCGTCCTCTCGGTTATTCCACCGCCGGAGCAGAGTGAATTCGCCGTCCGCGAGCTCAAATCCCTCATCGACCCCGAGCCGCTTATCACCCCTGTCCTCCTAAAAATCGCCCGGTGGATTTCCAACTACTACGGATCAAGTATTGAAAGCGTCATCCGCTCCATCCTCCCAGAGGCCGTCCGCACCGAAGATAATTCCCACAAGACCCGTCGTATCGCCACTGCCAAGGAAGACATCGACATAGCTGATCTGGAGAAACTCGAAAAGCGCGCCCCGAAGCAATACGCCATCCTCAGTCTCCTCCAAACCGCAGAAAACCGAACCCTCCCCACTACCGATCTCGGCGACAACTCCGCCCCTTCCCTAAAAAGCCTAGCTTCAAAGGGTCTCATCACCATAGGCACCGAAGAAGTTCGCCGCGACCCCGAATCCGAAGAAACCATCATCGCCTCCCAACCGCTCACCTTAAACGAGCAACAAGAAACAGCATTTCAAGAAATCTCCGCGTCCCTCCGCGACCTCTGCACCTCTGCGGTGGAAAATTCTCCCTCTCCCCCACTCGCCCCCTCCCCCTATCTTCTTCTAGGCGTAACCGGCTCCGGAAAAACCGAAGTCTATCTCCAATCCGCCCAATCCGCCCTCGACCAAGGAAAAACCGTCCTCGTCCTAGTCCCAGAAATCGCCCTCACCCCCCAGACCGTTCGTCGTTTCAAAGCTCGCTTCTCTCAGCTCGAAGACCAGGTCGCCGTCCTTCATTCCCACCTCTCCCAGGGCGAGCGTTTTGACGAGTGGCATCGCATCCGCACCGGGAAGGCCCGCATCGTCATCGGTGCCCGCTCCGCCGTTTTCGCGCCCCTCCCCGATCTCGGCCTGATCATCATTGATGAGGAGCACGAATCCACCTACAAACAGGAAAACGTCCCCCGCTACCAAGCCCGCGATGTCGCGGTTCTCCGCGCCGCCTTCGAGCCATGCGTCATCGTCCTAGGCTCCGCCACCCCCTCGCTCGAAAGCTGGCAAAATTCCCAGACCGGGAAATATAAACTCCTGCGTCTCGACAAACGCGCCGACGCCCACTCCATGCCGCTCGTCCGTGTCATCGACATGCGCTTGGAAAAACAGAAGCAGAAAGGCCAGATACCCATCCTCTCCGACCGCCTCCGCAACGCCCTTGAACAACGCCTCGAAAAAGGCGAGCAATCCATCCTTTTCCTCAATCGCCGTGGCTTCGCCCGCTCCCTCCAATGCCATGGTTGCGGCCACGTCTGCGAGTGCCCGCACTGCGCCGTCGCCCTCACCTACCATCGCACCGATGAGCGCCTCGTCTGCCACGTCTGCGGGCACCAGTCCATCGTCCCCAGGAAATGCCCAGAGTGCAAAAATCCCGGAATCGCCCTCCAAGGATACGGCACCCAGAAAGTCGAAGAGATTCTCAAGAAAGTCCTCCCCGAAGCCAGCTTCGCCCGCATCGATGCCGATGCGATGCGCCGCAAAAACGCACTCAAAGACATCCTCCGGAAATTTAAATCCCAGAAGATCGATATCCTCATCGGCACCCAAATGATCGCCAAGGGCCTGCATTTCCCCAACGTCACCTTAGTAGGAATCCTCAACGCCGACCTCGGCCTGCATGTCCCTGATTTCCGCGCCGGCGAGCGCACCTTCCAGCTCATCACCCAGGTCGCCGGACGCGCGGGAAGGGGCGAGCTCGAAGGCGAAGTCATCGTCCAAACCTTCACCCCCCACAGCCCCAGTATCCAGTTCGCCCGCCGCCATGATTTCGATGGCTACTCCGAGCAGGAAATGGAAATGCGCCGCCAGTTCAAATTCCCGCCCTTCGCCCACTGCGGAGTCCTCACCGCTCGCAGCACCCACGAGCGCCGCGCCGAATTCACCCTCCAAACCCTCCACCTCCGGCTCAAAGAGAATCTCCCCCCCAGCATCTCCCTAGGCGAAGTCCTCCCCAGCCCCCTCATCCGCTCCCACGACCAATTCCGCTTCCAAATCACCCTCCGTTCCCACAAAGCCCGCCCCCTCACCAATCACGTCCAGACCATCCTTCGCAAAACCACCCTCCCCGAAGACGTCACCGTCGTCTTCGACATGGATGCGTATAATTTCTCGTAAGGAGTCGGGACATTCCTGTCCCGACAAATCCTCGAAGCGACAGAAATGTCCCTTCTCCTTACCTTGACAGCAAACCAGTAAACCAGCAAACTTGCTCTCATGAAAACCACTATCGACCTACCTTCCGATCTGGTTCGGGAAATGAAACTCTTGGCAGTCCACGAAGGCCGCAAGCTTAAGGACGTGGCGGCAGATCTTCTGAAACGCGGCCTGAATTCCGGAAAAAATAAATCCACCTCTGCCCCTCCCTCCGACTTTCTTCTATCAGCCCCAGCCTGCGCACCCGAAATGACCCCCGAGCGCGTCCGCCAAATCCTTGATGCAACCCAATGAGCTGGCTCCTCGACGTAAACCTCCTCCTCGCTAGCCGCTGGCAAACCCACGCGAATCATGAAGCCGTCTGCGAATGGCTCGACTCTCAACAGGAATTCCACACTACCCCCATCGTCGAACTCGGCTTCATGCGTGTCAGCTTAAGCCCCGCCTACTCAGCCACTTGGGAAGATGCCCACCGCTCCCTCTCCTGCCTCCTCTCGCGTCCATCCCACCGTTTCCTCCCGGACGATGTCAGCGCCACAGACTCTCCTAAATCCAACTACAAGGACTCAACCGACGCCCACCTAGTCCGCCTCGCTGAACGTCACGGACTTAGGCTCGCAACTCTGGACATGGCACTTACGACTAAAAGTTGGGCGAATAGTTTTGCGTTCAACCCAATAGAAAAAACCCGGTGATCGAGCGGACTTTCAAAGCCATCCCAGAAGGGGAAATTGAGGAATCAGACAATCAGTCCTATCTGGCAGGTTTCGGACGTGCCGCTGACTTCGCAAGCGGTTTTTGCTTTCGTAATCACCAGCAGAAAGTTTCGCCACTCCGAATAGCCCAAGAGATACTGGAGATCGCGGGCGAGCCAGAATTCGACATCGGTTTCGGTTTTCTGCGCGAATGACTCGAAGTCTTTGGTTAGGCTCTGTAGCAGTGATCACCCGAGTTCAAAACTTCCATTTGGATGTTTGATTACTCCCACTCACACAACCCATCGATATGCGCGGCCGATCCGTCGCGCAGCCAGCCATCTAGCTGGGCGGGATCTTTGAGCTGCTGGCCGCGGAGGCGGGGGACGACGAGGTAGTTGCAGGTGATCCCGGGAAGGACGCTCATGTCGCCCCAAATTTTTTCGAACTGGGTGACGGGGAAAATGTCTTCCTGGCCGTGGCCCCAGCGTTTTTTTACGTCTTTGAGGGTGACGTAGGTCGGGAGCTGGGCGGCGAGCTTGCGAATCGCGGCGGTGATTTTTGCTTCGTCCTCCGCGAGCAGGTCATCGCGGGAGAGGCCAAGGCGGGCGAGGAGTTGGTCGATATCGATCCAGCAGCTCAGGGTGTTGTAGTAGCTGAGGGCGAACTCGTCCTCCTCGTTGGGCATGGCGAGGCCTTCGACGAGCCGCACCTGTCCGTTGACCCGAGCGAGGCCGCCGCCCCTGTCCTCCAGGCGGCGTGAAATGACCTCGAAGGTCATGGTTGCGCCGCTTTCCAAATGTGCGCCGAGGAGGGTGGGGTCGAGGTCGGCACCGAGGGTGTCGATGTTGTGGAGGAAAAGCGTTTTCAAACCCGGCCTTTCCCGCAGGACGGCGGCGAGGGTGCCGTTGCGGAGCATGTTGGGAAGCTCGAAGAAATGGCCGACCGGGTGGAGGCACTGGAGCGGGAGGTTGTCGGTGTAGTCGCTGCCTTCCCCGGCTTCCTTCGCCCAGCCGATGAGTGCAGTGCGGAGGGAGTCGCGGACTTTCTGCTGCTGCTCATCGAGCATCTGTTGGGGCATTTCCTCCCAGGCGAAGCGGAGATCGCGTTCCGTGGGAACCATACGCAGGCCGACGGATTTACCGCGCGAAAGGAACAACGAGCCGGGATAATCGTAATTCTCGACATGGCCGAGGAAGGCCTCCGTGGGTGCGTTGGTGAGATAGCTGGTGGTGAAAATGTGCGGCACCGTCGCCCCGGATTCCTTGGAAACGCGGCGACTCTTGGCGAGGTGGGTCTCGATGAAGGTTCGGTGCTTTCCTCCGAGTTTGGCGAAGGGATTGAGCGCCTTGCACACACCCGCGCCCTGGGTCCAGCGGCTGCCCGCACCTGCAGCGAGGCTGATGACCGCGACGCTTCCGTCTTTAAGCGCAGCGGCGCCGATTTTCCTCAGGTCTTCATTCCCACCGGCGCTGAAATCCTGCACATCCTCAGGCCTGACGTCCTCGATGATAGAGTTGTTGGGCAGGCGGTTCTGCGCGAGGCCGATCCGTCCGTTCTGCAGATCCTGGCGGATCTTTTCATGGAGTTCGCGGTCGAATCCGTTTTCCGTGAGAAGATCTGCGAGCGAGTTCCCGGAGGACGAACCGGTTTCGTTCCGTGGCAGAAAAGAATCGAAGAGATTCTGCACCAAGCCTTGGAATGCAGGGGTGTTGCGGGATTCTGCAGCTAGGCAGTCGAGCTCGGCGCGGGTGCTAGCGGGCAGGCTGCGCGGATCTTGGCGTAGTGTTGATGGCAGCTGTAGCTTGTAGTAGCGGGGCGGTAGTAGGGCGGATTTTCCGGTGAGAATTTCCGAAAATGTGCCGTGTGAATTGATCGCAAAATCGTAGACCACTGGCTCCATCGCGAAGGGCAGGGCGTCCTGCAAACGAGCTTTCGCGGCGGACATGATGCGCTGCATCGCGGCCTGCGCTTCGATTTTTCGCTCCGGCGCGAAGATGAAACCCATACCTCCACCGGACATCCCGCCGAGCATCCAGAATCCCCAGAAATCATCGCCGAATTCCTTCTCGGCGGCGGCGATGAGCTGCTCGGTGTAAAGCGTGGTCGCCCACGGGATGATGGTCTGGATGGGGCCGCGAAAATTCTCGGTGGTGATTGCGCCAAGCTTCTTGATATCGCCTTGGCTGAGTGCCCCGACGATCTTTTCCAATAGATCGAGTGCCTCGCGACGACCGACCCATTCCTTGTCCCCACGCAGGAGATATTTCTCCGTCACCATTTCCAGAATAGGCCCGACGTTCTGCGCCATGCCGCCGTGGACGAGGACGAGAGAATCTTGCAAGGCATTGCGGGCGCTTTCCGGGATTTCCTCCGCAGTGAAAACCTTGTGGGTGGGCATCAGGCGACCGCGTGAAATACCATGCTCCGGATCGGTCTCCTCGGCGATGGCTCCCTCAATGAGCTTGATACCAGGCCAGACGCCGCCCGAATCCTGCCAGCCGCCGCCAGAACCTCCGATCCACTCTCCGAGGATTGCTCGTGCGAGGACGATGCGGCGCTCGCTTTCCTGGAGCTCGCCGGTGAGCTCTGCCGTTTGCCCGGTGGCTCGCATGCAGGCGCTGATGAGGGCGGCGAGAAGATTGGTGGAAACGGCAAGCCGCGAGCCTTTCGGGATATCGTTCACACTGGAGACGAGCTCGATACCGAGACCGGGGCCGACGAGTTTTTCCAATAGCGCTTCCAGCGTCTGACCGGAGCCCTCGATACCCGGAGGCACCACGCCGCTGGCGATGACCGCCGCCTTGAGGAGTCCAAGATGGTCTTTCGCAAAATCGAAGACATCACCGAGCGAGGTAACATCGGCGGTGGCATTGAGATCGATGCTGGTGAGCCGGATCACCGGCTTCTCGATCACGCGTAGGTATGCCTCCACCGGAGGGCTGGGTTTTGCATCGCGGCCGTGGACACCGAGATCTACGGACACATTGATCACACGTGCCCCTTCCGGGAAATCCATGCCGAGAAAAAAGATATCGGACCACGCCGAGTGCGTGAGATCCATGCGGACGGGGGTCGTTTCCCGCAGGATGGGAAAGGTGCCATTCTCCGATGTATCTAGTAGCTCCTTCCGGAAACGTAGCGGATGATCCGAGGGATGCCCCATGCGGAACATCCAGCGATTCCCATCGACCGATCTCACGCTGGAGCGCACCTGATCAGCAAGCGTCTGGAAGGCAAGGGAATGGAAGGCGGAGGCCAGCGAAGAGCTGAGGGCATCGCCGGATCCCTGCGCGGTTTGCGCGTCGATGAATTCGTCAATCGCCTCTTCGAAGCGGCGTTGCAGGAGATGCTCATAGCCTGCGAAAGGGATGCTGCCCGCAGGCTTTTTCGACAACAGCGGTGGCAAGTGGAAGCGGTGGATCGCGTAGAGAAAAAACAGCGAGCGGACGCGGTGGTAAAGGTTTTCGCTCCGGCGGCGGAAGGTATCGAGTTCCGTGCAGGCAGCAAGAAGCCCGTCAATGGAAAGCCCTTCGCAAAGCGATTCGAGCGATGTGTCCCGGTATGCCGGATCATCCGAGACGATGACGCTGAGAAATGGTGAACTCATGTCTAGCGGTTGCTGGTGGCGAGGAGTTCGAGTAGGGAAACGAGAACCCCATCACGCTGCGGACCGTCGAGGGCGAGAGCGAGCTGGGCGATCAGGAGGCCGTTCTGCTCATCAAGGTTGAAACGCCGGCCCTGGATCTCGTAGGCGAGGCAGCGTTCCGTTTTCGCCAGTTTTCCTAAGCTCGCTGAAACGCCATTCCCTGAACCGTCGTTCAGGATCTCGATGAATTTCGGGCTGAGCGCGTGCATGCCGAAAAAGCAGAGATATTGTGCCGCCCGCAGACCCGGGATCGTCAGGTGTTGCTCGGCAAGGGTCGGGCTGGGTTTTTCGATGACATTGCGGATTTCGTAAAGGCCGGCCGCCTGCGGAACTTTCACACCCCCGATCGCGCCATAGAGCGGCAGCTTGCTCTCATGCGTCGCCTGCACCGCAGACATGGAGCATGAGTTTGTCTCTGCGGTTTTCAAGAGCTGGGAAACGCAGGATCGGTCCGTGTGGCTGAGGTAAAGGTGATCGCTGACCATCAGCAGGAAAGGGTCGCCGTCGATGAAATCGCTGGCCTGCAAAATCGCATCGCCGTAGCCGGCTGGGTTCGCCTGCTCGATGAAGGTGACCTGCTCCGCATGCGGGCCAGAAGCTTTCCGGTATGCTTCCGTATCGCCGGCGGCGACGACCACCTGTGCAGAGGTGATCCCGGAGGCGAACACCTCGTCCAAAAGAACTTGGAGAGCTGTTTGCGATGTCCCCGATCGGCTGGTGACTGCCTGGAGTGGAAGGTGGTGCTGGTCGGGGCCGGCTGCGGTGATGACTGCCTTGCGAATTTTCATGGAGCTGTGGATGGACTTTGTCAGAAAAATCCCGCACTGGACGACAGAAAAATCCTTCATCGGAATCCCAGATATCATTACACTTCCCCATGCCCGTCCTCGTCACCGCATTCAGCCCGTTCGGCGGGCGGGAAAAAAACGCATCGTCCTTGGCTCTGGATGTGCTCCGGAAGCAATTCCCGCGGATCCGCACCCGCATCCTTCCTGTGGATTCGGTGATTGCACCGTCCCGCCTTAGGCAGGCGATACGGCTGATCCGCCCCTCGGCGATCATTATGCTAGGAGAAGCGGCGGGAAGCGTGGGGTTTCGCTTAGAGACCACAGCTTGGAACCTGTTGGACTTCCGGATTCCGGACATCGTTGGGAAACAGCCTGTCGGCCGCCTGATCAAAGGTGGAGCTCCTGCATCGCTTTCCTCCACCCTTCCTTTGGGAGAAATTTATAACCGCCTCCAGGCATTGCGTTACCCAGTCACTAAATCGGACGATCCCGGCCGCTACCTATGCAATCAGATATTTTTCGGCGCTCTCCACGAACTCGGGAAACTTGAATTGAAAATTCCCGCAGGCTTCATCCACCTTCCACTTGAGGATCAATTACCAACTGCAAAGGCGGCTCGAGGGTTGGCCGAAATCATCAGGATCGTTGACACTGCGGCATATGAAGAATCCATGAAATATCCTCACTAATCGAAGAATGAGCTACTGACCATCCCTGCCGGGAAAACGGTCAGCTATGGCGAACGCGCAGACCGGATCGGCTCGCTGACCGGTTATGCGGGGGATTGGACAGGAAACGGCTGGCTGCTGGCGCACGAAGGTGCCGAGATCTGAACGGCTTCAAAATAGCTCGATATATAAGCTTTTCCTGATATTTTGCCTGCTCGAAACGTATTTTCCTAGCGGCTATTGCTACCCTTCCTCTTCTTAACTCCTGCGACCACATCGACGCGGTGGGAGACAAGGTCGATGAGCTCAAAGACCTCCGCAAGGAAAGCACTCAAGGGATCGACGGGATAAAAATCGGCCAGATCCTCGATGATGTGAAGGGCGGCCCGACAGTTCAGGATTTGGCGCAAACAGAATTCGACACATTCATTTCCGAACCTGGGCGTTTGAATATTGTGGATTTCCATGCCGAATGGTGTGGGCCGTGTAAGAAGCTTGGGCCCGTTCTTACCGAGGTGGTTAATGCCAACTCCGGGGTGGCTAGGTTGGGAAAGATTGATGTCGATCAGGCCGGAGAACTTTCGCAAACTCTGGGTGTCAGGAGGATCCCGGACGTCCGGTTTTATGTTGATGGCCAGCTTGTTCACCGCTTCACAGGAGGTAAACCCAAGGCTGCCTTGGAAAAACTGGTAAAAGCCCATACCGCATCAATGGTACCGATAGACGATTTCGCGGGTCAATTGAATGCAGGTTTGGACGGTGTGGTTGGTGGCGGAACGGTACCGGTGCCGACCGGAGCACAGGACAATTCGAAGCCTATTGATGAAGCGATGAAGCCAATGGATAAGGAATGGCTTCCGCCTGGCATGAGCCGCAAAAAGTAGGCTGCTGTTTTAGCCGAGCAACTCGCGCACCATGGAGGCGTTGAGTTTTTTCACGTTGTCGCATCGTCCTCCTCGCGTCGGGAGCTGGTGCGTTGAAAAACTCTACGGCGTGGAGGGGCAGAGGGCGTTCGATGATTTTTAGGCTCACTCTCTTCCGCACTCGGGCGATCTTTCCTCTTTTCGATTCTGAGCAGCGTAATTTCACGGATTCACCTTCAGTCCCACCTCTATCGCAAGGGATCTCTGCCGATTGTCAAAACTCCAGAAATCTCGCGCTCCGAGTTCGACCGCAGCGGCTACCTGAACGATATCGAAGCTGCGCGTTCGCTTTGAGGACGTGTGCGCCCGGGCAAAGCCAAGAGACCGCTGGAAAACCCTTATCCAGTCGGGTTCGACAAGTTCCAACATTTTCGCCCGCTTCAGCTCCCAAATCCTTGCTTCGGATTCTACGGCATTTACCTCATCGATATCACTCCTGCCTACCGCTAGTCGAATCGCGTTGCAGATCTCAAGCGACAGCATGGAGTTGAACAAAAGGGGCGCGGTCGCCGTCGTCATCAATTTTGCCGCCCTTCCGGTGTTTATATCTTGGATCGCAAGAGAGATCAGAACGCTAGTATCCGCATAAATCATATTACCAGCGGTAACCTTTCCTGTCCTCTTCGATCGCGCTTCCCTGAATCTTTGGAGCCGCTTCGAGCCATTCTCGCTGGTCTGCCACCCATCCTGCCCAATCCACTTTGCGTTCCGCCCCGTCCTCCGATGTTTCCAAGGGAACCAGCTTCCCAACGCTCTTCCCACGTCGTGTGATCACAATCTCCGCCCCAGCCTCCACATCAACTAACAGCTTGGAAAGATGATGCTGCGCTTCTCGAACCGTAGCTGTTTTCATTTGTTGACAACTTTGACGCACATTCTGCATTTGTCAAGCTGGGACAATATCCACTCTAGGGCATCTACATTTGGAACGACTCCACCTGTGGTAGAAGATTTTAACCGCAGATGTCCTGATTTCCGTTCGCCGACTGATGTCATCCCAGCAACTCGCGCACCATGGAGGCGTTGAGCTTTTTCACGATATCCGCGTCTGCGAGGAGGCCGTCTGCGAGGGCGGCTTTTTCCTGTTGAAGTTTGTGGATGCGTTCTTCGACGGTTTCTTGGCAGAGGAGCTTGTGGACGAAGACCGGCTTGTCCTGGCCGATGCGATAGGCGCGGTCTGTCGCTTGCGCTTCGGCGGCAGGGTTCCACCAAGGATCGTAGTGGATGACGGTATCGGCGGCGGTGAGGTTCAGGCCGGTGCCGCCTGCTTTGAGGGAGATGAGGAAAACGGGGAACTTTCCGGTCTGGAATTGCTCGACGAGTTTTCCCCTGTCTTTTGATCCGCCAGTGAGCTTCAGGTAGGCGATTTTTTCACTGACGAGATGCTCTTCGATCAATGAAAGCATGGTGGTAAATTGTGAAAAGATCAGGATGCGACGGCCTTCCTCGACGAGAGTGCCGAGGAGATTTTTGAGGAATTCCAGTTTCGCGGAGCTTTTGACGCCGTCGGAGAAATCGGGAGGAAGGAGGCGTGGATCGCAGCAGATTTGGCGGAGCTTGAGGAGGGCATCGAGGAAGACGATCTGGGATTGTTCGATGCCGCGTGCGGCGATGGCTTCGCGGACTCGCTTGTCCATGGTGGCGCGGACGGTTTCGTAGAGATCCTTTTGCTCGGAGTGCAGCTCGATGAGGTGCACCATGATCGTTTTTGGAGGCAACTCGGTCGCCACCTGATCCTTGGTTCGACGGAGAACGAGCGGGGCGATGCGTTTTTTGAGAAGTTCGTTTTTCTCCACGTCGGCTTCGTCCTCGATGGGTTTGCGGAAGTTCTTAGTAAATGCGTCTTCGGTGCCGAGGTAGCCGGGAATTAGGAAATGCATCAGGCTCCACAGCTCGCCAAGGTGGTTTTCAATGGGTGTCCCGGAAAGGCAGAGGCGGTGGCGGGCGATTACCCGGCATGCAGCTTTGGCGACCTTTGCCTTTGGGTTCTTGATGTATTGTGCCTCATCGAGAACCAATACGTGATACTGGAAGCCTAGTAGTTTCTCGATATCTCGCTGCAGGAGGGCGAAGGAAGTGATGACAAGATCGGCGTGGGGAATGGAGCGATAGTATTTTTTCCGGTCGGCACCGTTCAGCACGAGGACGGTGAGGCCGGGGGCGAATTTGACTGCCTCGGCACGCCAGTTCGGCACTACGGAAGTCGGGGCGATAACAAGTGAGGGTTTTCCGCCGCTGCGCCCACTGGTTTTCTCTTCCATCAGATGGGCGAGGGTCTGCATGGTTTTGCCGAGACCCATGTCATCCGCGAGGATACCGTGGAGTCCGTGACGGGCGAGGAACTGCATCCATTGGAAGCCGGATTTTTGGTAATCGCGCAGGGTTGCCTTAATTCCTGCGGGTGTTTCCAGTTCCTCCATGCTGGAAAAGTTTTCCAGGCGTTTTTTCAGTTTCGCGAGGCCTTTCGGGGTATCGATGCCCAGGCCTTCCAATCCGCCCAATGCCGCAGCATCAAGCGCATGAACCTGAACTTTTCCGAAAAACTTCGGATCCACCAGAGCGGAGAGGTGGTGGAGGATGCGCCTAACCCTGCCGATGGGGAGTTTGAGCGCATCTCCGTTTGGCAGTGGGGCGTAAACGAAGCCGTTGTTGGGGCGGTCGAGGGTTTCCTCTAGGAAATCCTGTTTCAATAATCCCGCGAGGATGGGCATGAGATCGTATCTTTGCCCGTCCACATCGAAGCCGACTGAGAGGCTGAACCACCCTCCATCGGAAAAATCCCCGTCGTAATCCTCCTCTTCATCGCCTTCGGACGAGAGCTTCGTATGCCACTTGTCCGGATCTGCATCATGAACTTGGTGGCCGACACTCTCCTCGAATGAAACGCTCCAGCCCATGTCCGCGAGGTTTTCTGCCAATTCTCCCCGGAACTGGTGCCAGAAGGTATCCACTGGAATCCTGCCGGGATCAGGGAACCATCTGTCGTTTCCGCCAAGGGTATCGGCGGAGCGGGATTTCATGCTGAGAAGAAACCGCCAAGCTGGGTTCGACTTCATCGAGGATAAGCCCGTTTCGCGCAGTTGCCGAACGGCTCGCAGTTCTGCAGGTGTGTTGCCACCCTCACCTGCATCGCCGAGAGGTTTGCGAAGATTCCCGTAGTTGACGAAGGCTTCGCCAAAAATCCATTCCTCCGGCTCTTTCTCGCCAAGCGATTGCAGAAGCAGTTTCGTAGCCCGATCCACCTCGCCCTTCCGTATCAAGAGTTCGAACTTCGGATCCGGAGCAGCTTCCCTGGTTCCCTCAGTCCCTCCATCCCTCAGTCCCAACTCCCCCGCCACGGCCTCCACCGCAGTCTTTCCGAAATACCTCCCAAGCCGCCGCTCCTTCGCCATTTTCCCGACGACTGCGAATCCGTGTTCACAAAAAGCCCCGATCTCGCAGGGGCATGTTGTCTCGAACCCGAAACTGCCGCCCTCTTGCCAAAACGCTCCGTCCACCTCCGCTCCGGCGACCATTGCCGAGAAACAGATTTCACCAGCGCCCTCGTCTAGGCGTAGGTTTTTCACCTTGGAAACCATTCGCCCGCCGAGACCCCGCAGCTCCTCCTCGAATCTCTCGACCCAAGTGCCCTCCGCCAGATATTCCTCCAATTCCGCTATGATCTCCACGCAGGCAGAGGCTATTTTCCAAACTCCAAAGCGTCGATACTGATTTGTATCGACCAATTTTGCTCTGTGAAGGACATGGAGGAAGTGCCGACCCAACTCTCCCGAGACGGGGGTTTCCTCGCGCGGCAAATCTGGGCAAGCGAGGATTGCTGGGAGAGTGATGTCGATCTCAACCAAGCCATGACGGGCGTATCGCTGAATGCCGCAGTGGTTCTTTGTCCCAACGGGACGATTCATCACAGCCCGGGATGCAATCCCGGGGGGAATTCGATCTAAGACTACCGTGCTGAAAGCACGGCTCATCGGGTGGGTGGCGTCGAATGACCATGAAGCTTGCCTTTCAGGGCGCGGATGATCACTCGCACTGTCCTGGGATTTTATCCCAGGCTTTTATGAACTGTCCGGTTGGGACTGAATTCACATAGCTGACCTTGGGTCGAATTCTCGCAAAATTCTAACCGCGCTTCCGCTCCAGCATGACAAGCATCATGAAGGAAAGGATGAGATTCAGCTCCTCGCGTGCGCTAAGTTCTCCGACCTTGGTGATCTCGAACTTGCCTTCGAAGAAAGCGGCTTTCTTTTCTAGGCGCATTGCCGGTGTCCCGTTGCTGCGGGTGGCGAGGTAGCGGGGATGAAACAGGAAACCGGTGGCAAGACCTACGATTGGGATTCCCCCGAGGATGCTGTCCATGACTTTTGCTCCGGGATTTTCCTCGCGTATTGAGAAATCCGGGGTCTCGTCACCTGGATTGAAAACCTCGTAGTGGGCGCGCCACATTGACTTCCAGCCTTTGCGCCCGACTGCTCCGATTGGCTGGCCACTGGCGTCCGTGCTTTCGTAGCGGGCCGACCAGTCGATAACTTTTCTTGTCTTGATGTCGGCCAGGTGTGTGGACTTGCTCTTGTCTGTGAAAATTTCCACGTGCTCGCGCAATTTGAACATCTTCTGCTTGGTGTAGAGCACCGTGTTTCCGGCTGCGTCAGTGACAGTTGCCTGGCTGGCAAGAGCCATAATTTTGAAGCTCAGGTGCAGCGGGTATTGAATGCCTGCAAGTTTCTGAGAAATATCATCCGTTTGTAGCACTGGAGGGGTTTGCTCGAAAGGAACGGTGTGAGGATTGACTGACATGTGGCTATCCAATCAGGAGCGTCCGCAAAACCAAGCTATCATTGGATGGATTTCTCCAAAAAGGCCAAAGGCAGTATTTCGAATCAATCTGATCGCGCTAATCCCGCATCTGTGTAGTCTCGCCCCGAACAATTTCCGTTCCGACATGCATCTTCCTCCTAACGTCCGTTTGTCCGGCTCCGACTATCCCGTTTTCGAAATCGATCACCCGACCTGCAAGGCGCGTGTGGCGCTGCACGGAGCGCATGTGATGTCTTGGAAGCCGCGGGATGAGGACGAGGTTTTGTATTTAAGTCCTGATTCAGTCTACAAAGAGGGCAAGGCGATTCGTGGCGGGATCCCGATCTGCTGGCCGTGGTTTAACGCGCATCCGACAAATCCTGATGCGCCTTCGCACGGGCTAGCCAGAACGAGATTCTGGGAAATGATTAGCGCAGAGGAGGATGAAAATGGCGTCACGATGCGGTTCGGGATGGAAGAGGGGATCTGGAAGGCCGAGGTGACGGTGAAAGCTGGACTGGAGCTGGAGGTGAGTCTTGAGACTCTGAATACGAACGAGATTCCCATCGTGGTTTCAGGGGCATTGCACTCATATTTTTCCGTGTCGGATATTGGAAATGTCCGTGTGGTGAATCTGGAAGATACGGACTATCTCGATACCGTTGAGGAGCCCACCCGGCGGAAGCAGAAGGGTGCGGTCAAGTTTGCAGGGGAAGTTGATTCGATCTACGACAGTTCAGGAAAAGTGCTGCTCGTGGATGACGATTCCGGGAGGACGATTTTGATCGAGAAAAGCGGTAGCCCCTCAACGGTGGTTTGGAATCCCTGGCTGGAAAAGGCGGCTGCAATGGGCGACTTGCCAGATGATGGCTATCTGGCTTTTTGTTGTGTCGAAGCAGCGATCGCGAACGACAGGGCGGTGATTGTCATGCCGGGCAGCTCGCATGTTCTTTCCACCCGCATCAGTGTGGAGGAGTGAAGGATCACTCGGATTCCCCGTCACTATGAATTGCTTCGAGCAACAGTTCGGCGGCGAGGGTGGATGCGGCGAGAGCTAAGGGTAGGGCGATTGCTTTCATTTCCCTAGATAGGCCTGAAACACGTTAACGCAAGCGGCGACCGAAGATCGCGGCTACATTAGATTTCCGCGAGCGCTTCTTCGAAGACCGTGAGTGTATCGTCGAGGTCGGCCTCGGTGTGGGCGAGGGAAAGGAAGCCTGTTTCGTAAGGGGAGGGGGCGATGTAGACGCCTTTGTCGAGGCAGGCCCAGAAGAACTTTTTGAAGAGTTCCATGTCCTGTTTCATGACGTCGTCGACGTTGACGATCTCGCGGTCGGTGAAGAACAGGCAGAACATGGAGCCGACGCGGTTGATGCTGTGGGGGATGCCCTTTTTCGCCATCAGGGAGCGGAGGCCGGTTTCGAAATGCAGGCCGAGCTGATCGAGGCGGGCGAAGCCGTCGGGGGTGCCGGC
>TARA_B110000037_G_scaffold220367_2_pt1 | contig 69248 bp, 70 predicted proteins | sample TARA_B110000037 | Tara Oceans TARA_B110000037 (sample SAMEA4397196) | marine metagenome | biome: Polar Biome; feature: [MIX] marine epipelagic wind mixed layer (ENVO:01000061); material: water (ENVO:00002006), including particulate matter (ENVO:01000060) such as... | depth 10-100 m | reverse complement strand
AAACACCCCGTATATATTTGTTCTAATTTCATTTGAATCAATTTTAATTATTTAATGATACAAAAGTACGGAATGACTTGAGAGAGTTCTGTGTCAAATGTTACACAGAAGCAATGATAATAGTCAGGTTTTGGATGTGCTATTGGTTTGTAGGCTCTTCATTCAACAATGTTAAACAAACCTTTCGCCTTATCCCGGCTGTAGCGATTAAAGTGCCACCACTCGGTTTGAATTCCCCAAAAACCGCCGGAACGCATTACGTCGCGCAGCAAACCTCTATTGTCAATTTGCTGTTGTGATAGCATTCCTGAATCTAAATAAGCCGCTTCGTGTCTTGGATAGGCAATTTTTCGAATGTCATCATAACCGGCGCCCATGTCTAATACAACACCATTAGTATATGCAATGGTCAGGTCTACCGCTGCACCGTAATTATGCAATGAGCCGTTTTTAGGATTGGAAACGAACTTCACTTTCTCGCCAATGGGCATATCTAAAATATCCCACATGAATTGTTGAACGCTTCGCGGACGAACGCCATCATATACTAATAAAGTTAGTGAGGAGTCTATTTCTTTTAACTTGGCTTGACATTTTTTTAAATCTTCTGCTACGGAAGGCTGCAAATACACACGGTTTAAATGACCGTAAACATCTGTTTTCATGAAGTTATTCGTATCTGAATATCTTACATCTGTTAATATGCCCGGTATTATTGCTTCAATATTGACTAATCCGCTATCTATTAATCGTTGTTCTAATGTATCCATTATGTAAATGGGGTCAGATTCGGGAATAATTTCAGTAATTATGGTGCCTGTTTCTACAGTTGATAAAGTATCAATTATATCATTATTGGAACTATTTTCAGTATTTTTCTCTCCTGAGCAAGCTTGAAGCATAAATTGGGAGAATAGAATCGTAAATAAGCGCATAATGTCAGATAAATTAAGATCAAATATACCGAATTTGCTGTTGATGGTAAAACCGAAGCATTTTGGCTTCAATTCTGAAACGGCGCATTCAAATCACTTCCAAAATAATTCAAGTATAAATAATTTGAAAGCTGTTGTGGATAATTGTTTTGAAAAAGTATTGCAAGTGTTTGATCAAAATGGAATAGACTATAAAATTTTTGAAGATCAAGAAGAATCATCACCTGATGCGGTATTTTCAAATAACTGGATTTCATCCGATCTTAAGGGTCGAGTTACGCTCTACCCCATGTTTACCAAATACCGTCGGAATGAAGTTCGAAAGGACATTGCAGACTGGGTGATGGAAGTGACGAATGGCAATGAATTGATTGATTTAACCAATCAAGCAGTCCAACAATTTTTTTTAGAAGGGACTGGTTCCATCATCTTTGATCATTTTTCTAAAATAGCATTTGCGTGTGAATCGGACCGAACAAATATTCGCCTTTTTGAATGGTATTGTGCTAAAATTGGATACAAACCAATTTCATTTGAAAGTTTGGATTTAAAGGGAAACTCTATTTATCATACCAATGTAATGCTATCAATTGCAGAAAAATATGCCGTTATTAATCTAGATTCGATCCAAAATAAATTAGAAAAAAGCTTTTGCAAAATTGCCTTGGAAAATACAGGGAAAGAGTTGATTCCAATTTCTTATCCTCAAATGAATGCCTTTGCAGCAAATGTTTTCGAAGTTAAAAACACGAAGAATGATCCTGTTTAGTTCTAAGCGAAACGGCTTATAAATCTTTAAAACCGATCCAAATCACAACAATTGAAAAGTTTTCTAGGCTGGTAGTGGTTGATGTACGCCTTTTTGAAAAAATTGGTGGTGGAGGAATCCGTTGTATGTTGACGGGTCTATTTCTTTAACCTATATACCAAACCAACCCCATTTTTAGATGAAGCTCTGGTATGAGTAGCCATGGTAATGGCATATTTGGATCGCCGATAAAATCGTACATCAGCATAATTTGATAATAAGCTCTGTTTCCAAGTCGATTGGCAAAACCCGCACCAGCCATAAACGCAGGAACAACTATACGATCCTCTAATGGCTTGTTTTGAAAATCAACTGTATTATAAAGGTCAAATTCAGTTTGTAAAATGATTTGTTCGATTGGTCTATAACGCACAAATATGCCACCGCCAACTGTGCTAAAATTGTAAGTTGCGTTAACGTCTCGGAATCTTAACAGTTGATACATGGTGATAATACCAGCAGAAAACCGCTGGGTAATGTCATATCCAATTAAAGGGGAGAAGTAAATAAAACTTTGTCCTGGTCTGAAAGAGAGGTTACCCTCGCCACCTACATAAATTTTTTGCTTTTGCTCAAACCAATTAATGCCTTGGCGTGATTCGGTTGAGTCATTTTTTATATCTTCTATATCGTATTGTCCATAAACACCAAGTGTCAGAAACAAACTGAATGCGCTCAAAAGTGTTTTCATTTAAATAGTTTTATCAAAAGTTCCGAATTAATGGAGTGGTTACCTTCAAATTTAACGAATTCAAATTGGATATAGTCGTTGTTTAACACTTTATGATACTCCTCGGCTTTTTGAATTGTAGTATATTGATCTGCCGTTCCAATAATAAAATAGTTTTTTGATGTCGAGAATTTTAATTTTGATTCGGGATCCATATCTGGGGGAAATACTGCTGCCCACAGCATAAAATAATCAAATTCATGGTTTCCATATCCAATCCAGCGAGATGCTGCAGCTCCACCTTGAGAAAATCCAAGTAAAGTTTTAACTGAGAAAGAATAGTTGCGATTTAAGTCCACCATTAAGGCGTCCAAAAATGAAATATAATCTTCGATATCTGTCAAACGATCCTCCTTTGTCATCCATGATGCGCCAACACGACCGCTTGTTCCGTTTTGGTAAAAGCGGTGCAACCCTTCTGGGCAAACCACAAAATATTTATTGGGATCGAGCGCATGAAATTTACGAATAAAGAAAGAAGCCAACTGACCATAACCGTGCAAGGCAACTAATAGATGTTCGGCGGTATTTGGATTTCCATAAGTGAAAAAACGACCTGATTTTTCAAATTTAATATGTTCTTCTATTGAGTTCATTGAGGTTTAATTAAATGCAGTTAAAAACAGGGTTACCTTTGATAATATTTCTTTTTCATTTTCTTTGTGTGGTGCATGATTGCAATTTTTAGGGGTAAAAATCGTCGATTTACCACATGTTAATTCCGCTATGATTTCCACTTTTTTCAAGCTGCCGTATTGGTCATCTTGTCCTTGAATAATAAGCTGCGGGCAGCTTATTTGCTTCAATAAATCGCAAATATTCCAACTTTTAAATGCAGGGTTTAGCCAAATATTATTCCAAGCCATAAAAACTTCCTTATAACGTTCACCGTGATATTTTTTTAATCCATCAAATTTTCCTTTATGGAAATAGGGCAGTGCTGCTTTCACACCTTCGACAGTAATATCTTCAACAAAAACATGAGCAGCTTCTGTGATGATGCCGATTAATTTAGTTGGATGATTTGCCGCATAAATTAATGCAATGCTCCCTCCATCTGAATGGCCGTATAAAATTAAATCATACTTCGCTGGCACCAATTTTTCAATAACCTTAGCCAATTCTTCGGCGCCTTGCTCCAAATAATCGGTGCTGCGATTCAAAAGTGAACCTACCGAAATTCCGTAACCATGGCGCTCGTAGACTAAACCATAACTATTTGTTGCCGTACAAACTAATTTAGGAAAATTTTTCCATTGGGCTATTGAACCTAACCCTTCATGCAAGAATATAATCAGCTTTTTTGCAGATGGATATCCGATAAATATATGATTCAACGTCATGTTAAATTCAGTGGATTAAGTCAATAAAAAACCCGTCATTCCGCAAAGGCGAATGACGGGTCAAAATGCGTATAAATCTTATGATTTGATTCGCTCAGAATATTCTCCTTTACGCGTATCAACTTTAATTTTATCGCCAATATTTATAAACAAAGGCACTTTAATTTCTGCACCAGTATCAATAGTTGCGGGTTTAAGCGTATTTGTTGCTGTATCCCCTTTTACGCCCGGTTCAGTATAGGTTACTTCCGAATCAATATAAAAAGGTAATTCTACAGTTAGCGGCAATTCTTCTTCCGCATGAAACTGAACCGTGCAAACCGCACCTTCTTGCAAGAATTCAGGTGTGTCGATCATTTTTCCTTCAATGTAAACTTGCTCGTAATTCTCCGTGTTCATAAAGTAAAACCCTTCACCCTCAGGATACAAATACTGATAGTTTCTTGTCTCAATTCGAACAACTTCAATTTTATGTCCAGCTGAGAAAGTATTGTCAACTATTTTTCCTGATTCAATGTACTTTAATTTAGTCCGCACAAACGCCGGTCCTTTTCCTGGTTTTACATGTTGGAACTCAACAACAGAAACAATTTTCCCATTGTAGATCATGCACAAGCCATTTTTTATATCTGAAGTATTTGCCATAATTTCTTTTTTACAAAGGACCTTTTATAATTCCTTTTTTTGATTGTTCAATAAATTCTAGGACGATCCTTTTTTCTTCGCAATCTGGTATTTCTGATTCAATAGATTTAACACCATTGCTTACAGAATTATTTAAAATAAACAAATTGCGGTAAATGTCCTCAATCATTTTCAAACTTTCAGCAGTTAAGCCTCTTCTTCTTAGGCCTATAGCGTTTACACCAGCATATGTTAGCGGCTCTCTAGCAGCTCTAATAAACGGAGGCACATTTTTGCGTACGCTAGTCATTCCTGCAACAAAAGCATGTTTACCAATTCTTACAAATTGTTGCACCCCGCACATGCCTTCAATTATTGCCCAATCTTCTATAGTCACATGACCAGAGATGCCCGTGCTATTTGCAATAACTACATTGTTACTAATTGTACAATCGTGTCCAATGTGTACATAGCACATGAGTAAACAATTTTTGCCAATTGAGGTTTTCAATTTATCGTCTGTTCCTCTATGAATTGTTACGCACTCTCTAATAATGGTGTTATCACCAATTTCAGTTGTGGTATATTCCCCTCTAAACTTGAGGTCTTGAGGAACCGCAGAGATTACTGCGCCGGGATATATTTGAACGTTCTTTCCTATTCTTGCTCCCGGATAAATGGTGACATTTGGACCAATTACAGTCCCTTCACCAATAACAACGTCTTCATAAATGGTAGAAAACGATTCAATAGTGACATTATCATCAATTTTAGCCCCAGGGCTAATATTTGCTAATTTACTTATCATTCAGTTTTATCTTTCACGACTTGTGCAAGCATTTCCGCTTCCATAACTACTTTTCCATTCACATATGCTTGTCCACCCATATTAACCAATCCGCGGCGAATAGGGGACAGTAATTTCAAGTCAAAAATAAGAGTATCGCCGGGACGAACCATTGCTTTAAATTTTACCTTATCAATTTTCATGAAATAAGTTGAATACAAATGTGGATCTTCCACTTTATCAAGAGCGAAAATTCCGCCAACTTGCGCCATAGCTTCAATTTGTAAAACACCAGGAAAAATTGGATTGCCGGGGAAATGACCTGTAAATTGAGGTTCATTCATTGTAATGTTTTTCACACCAACAATGCCATCATCCGTAATTTCCATCACTTTGTCTACCAATAAAAAAGGGTAGCGGTGAGGGAGCATTTTTTCTATCGCAACAATATCGTAAAGTGGTTCTTTTTCGAGGTCAAAGAATTTCCCTCTTTTCTCCATTTTACGTGCATGCTCTTTTAAAAGTTTGGCAAAACGTACATTTCCACCATGTCCTGGTCTTGCTGCAAGGATATGTCCTTTAATAGGACGACCCAATAAAGCCAAGTCACCAACAATGTCCAATAATTTATGTCGAGCAGGTTCGTTTTCAAAGTGCATTTTGGTATGGTTCAGCGTTCCAATTCCATCTACTGTTACTGAAAGGTCTTCCTTACCTAAAAGCTTTGCTAAACGATCTAATTCTTCTTGTTTTATATTTTCTCTTTCGATCAATACAATAGCGTTGTCTAAATTCCCTCCTTTAATTAGGTCATTCATAGCCAAGTATTCCAACTCTCTCAAGAAAACAAACGTGCGGCATTTCGAAATTTCTTCTGCAAAGTCAGTAATGTTATACATGCTTGCATGCTGCGTTCCCAATACAGGTGAATTATAATCAACCATTACCGTTAGTCGATAATGATCATCTGGGATAGCCAAAAACTCAATGCCTTTCTCCGTATCTTCCCATTTGATGTTTTCATCAAGTATAAGGTAATTACGGTCAGCATTTTGTTCTTCTAAACCAATGTTCTGAATGGCTTCAACAAACGGATAAGAACTGCCATCCATTATAGGTACTTCAGGAGCGTCCAAGGTAATGAGGGCATTGTCAACTTGCATGGCATAAAGTGCCGCTAAAACATGCTCAGTTGTATAAACAGTTCCTCCGTTTTGTTCAAGAGTGGTTCCGCGTGCGGTAGAAACGACATGGTCAGGATCTGCTTTTATAAGTGGTTTTTCTTCTAAATCAACACGTTGAAATTTGTATCCGTGATTTTCAGGTGCGGGAGAAATTATTAGGTTAACAATTTCTCCAGTGTGAAGTCCTACCCCTGAAAGGGTGATCTCTCCTTTAAGTGTTTTTTGCTTGTCAGCCATTCGACTTAAGATTATTTTTCTTTTAATTTTTTCAATTCATTCTCTACCTCCCTTAGGCGATCCAAGATTTGTGGTAATCTTCTGAATCCCATATATGACTTTTTATATTCCTCGGCTTCATATGCCGGCGAACCTAAAAGCATTGTACCTTCTTTTTTAATTGTTTTTGGCACACCCGCTTGCGCTCCAATCATTGTGCCATCTGCTAAACTAATATGTCCAACAACACCAACTTGACCGCCAACCATCATGTTTTTGCCCAATTTTGTTGAACCTGCAATGCCAGCCTGCGCTGCCATAACGGTATTGTCTCCAATCACAACATTGTGCCCAATTTGAACAAGATTATCCAGCTTTACACCTTTTTTTATAATCGTTGAACCAAGCGTGGCTCTGTCTACACACGTATTCGCACCTATTTCTACATGATCCTCCAGAATCACATTCCCAATTTGGGGTACTTTCTGATAGTTATTTTCAGAATTTGGTGCAAATCCAAATCCGTCTGCTCCAATTATCGCACCAGAATGAATTGTACATGATTTGCCAATAACACAATCACGATAAATCTTTACGCCTGCAAAGATTTTGGAATTCGCACCTACTTTTACATTGTCGCCAATATATGAATTTGGATAAATGTGCGCGCCATCTTCAATTATAGCTCCTGCACTGATATATGCAAATGTACCGATATAAACATCCTTCCCCACAGTTGTAGAATCAGCAACAAAACTCATTTGCTCAATTTCTGGAGCTTTTGCCATAGCCTGATCGTACATGCCCAATAATTTGGCAAAACAACTGTATGCTTCTTCTACTTTAATTAAGGTGACTTTTGAATTGATTTCTTTCTGAGGTTCAAAGCTTTTGTTTACAATCACGATTGATGCCTCAGTTGTATAGATGTAATCTTCATATTTTGGGTTCGCCAAAAATGACAAGGTACCTATTTTGCCCTCTTCAATTTTTGATAAACCACTTACCGTAGTGTCTGGGTTACCTACGATTTCCCCTTCCAATAAGGACGCAATTTGCTGTGCTGAAAATTCCATTATGTCAAAATTAATAATTAATACTGCCAAGGGGTACCCTAATAGACGAAGTTTTCAACAAATCGTTTGATAAAACGTTAAAAAAATTAATCTGTTTTTGCAAATGAAAGATAAAATTTTTCAACTGGAGTAGATAAGGCTGAAATATTAAGATTGTCAGAAGCCTTTGCTAAGTCAAGGATTTTGCCGTTTCGGAGCTTAATATTGATTTGATTGTACTTCTTGTCATAAGCACTATTTATCAATTTTTCACTTTTTAAAAAATAATGCGTTTCGGCATCAGAAATTCCAAATTTAGTCTGGATTTTATTCTTGAGATCTGAAACCACTTGCGCGTCAAAAGCTTCCTTTGAGATAATTGTTTTAAATAAATGTCTTGATGCTATGTCCTTGCATAATTTTGAAAGAATTTTATCAGGACAAGATTGCCACACTTTAATAGACGTGCTAATATCACTATCATCTATTAATGCGAAGTTTTCTAATAATTGATCATTTTGTTTTAAGTCATCAAAAGTTACGTCCTCTTTTAAAAAAACTTTTAAGCTTGGACTAGCAAACAAATCCATGCCTTGTTTATAAAGATGCTTAGCACGTTTTAAAATACTGGTTAACATAAATTCTGAAGAAACGACTGTTTTATGCATATAAACTTGCCAATACATAATTCGCCGAGCGCCTATGAAATTCTCTACGGAATAAATACCTTTTTCTTCAATCACTAAGTTATTATCAGAAACATTAAGCATGGCAATAATTCTGTCACTTCCAACTACACCTTCTGAAACTCCTGTAAAATAACTGTCGCGTTGCAAGTAATCGAGACGATCCATATCTAATTGACCAGAAACCAATTGATTTAAAAAAGATTTATGATAGGTGTCTTCAAAAATTGAAATCGCCAAATCTAATCTTCCATTAAATTCTTGATTTAAACGGTGCATAAATAGCAACGATACTTCTTCATGATGAATTTCGTTTAGCAAAGAATGTTCAAGCGTATGCGAAAAAGGACCATGACCTATATCGTGCAGAAGAATAGCGATTGCCGCGCCCAATTTTTCTTCTGGCGTAATAGCTACTCCCTTTGATTTCAGCACATCAATTGCTTCAACCATCAAATACATAGCACCAAGTCCATGATGAAAACGAGTATGATTGGCTCCAGGATAAACTAAATGAGAAAGTCCCAACTGTTTTATTCGCCTAAGGCGCTGAAAAAAAGGATGTTCGATTAAATCAAATATTAATTCGTCCGGGATTGTAATAAAACCATGTACCGGATCGTTAATAATTTTTCTTTTGTTGTGCGTGCTACTATGCAATTTCAAATGATTAATTTAACACACCAAAACTAACTAAAAATAAAGAGATGGAAGCAAGAATTCTTTGGGCGGATGATGAAATAGACCTTCTTAAGCCGCATATTTTGTTCTTAGAGCAGAAAGGCTATGAGATTGACACAATCAATAATGGGGCTGATGCCGTTGATATGGCTGATGAAAAGCATTATGACATCATCTTTTTAGATGAGAATATGCCGGGTTTAAATGGTTTGGAAACTTTAGCTAAAATTAAGGCGAAAAATCAGAGTGTACCCGTCATAATGATCACAAAAAGTGAAGAAGAGTACATCATGGAGGAAGCAATTGGAGGTCAAATTTCTGACTATCTAATTAAACCTGTAAATCCTAATCAAATTTTATTGTCGTTAAAAAAGAATTTGCTGAAAAAGGATTTAGTCAGTCAAAAAAATACGCATGATTACCAAGTAGAATTTAGACAAATTGGGATGCGTCTGAATGATCGGTTAGATGTTGATGAATGGGCTGATATTTATAAAAAATTGGTGAGTTGGGAGTTGAAGTTGGAAGAATCAAATGATGAGGGCATGAAAGAGATTTTTGCCATGCAGAAAAAGGACGCCAATACACAGTTTTGCAAATTCATTGACAATAATTACCGCGATTGGATAGATGGAGATGAGGATGCGCCGCTTATGTCTCATAATTTATTAAAGTCAAAAGTATTTGATTCGGTTGGAAAAGAACCCGTTTTTTTAATTGTAATTGATAATTTAAGATACGATCAATGGGCCGTGTTAAAACCGCTTATTAGCGAATATTTCAATGTAGAAAAAGAAGAAGTCTTTTATTCTATTTTACCAACCGCTACGCAGTATGCAAGAAATGCAATTTTTGCAGGCATGATGCCAAGTGATATTGAAAGAAGACATCCAGATTTATGGTTGAACGAGAATGATGAGGGTGGAAAAAACATGCACGAAGCTGAGCTTTTAAAAGCAAATCTGAAACGGAATAATAAGCAGGTAAAAATGTCTTATAATAAAGTGGTAAAATTGGATTTTGCGAAGCGTTTAGTGGATAGATTTAACGATTTACTGCAAAATGACTTGAATGTAATTGTTTACAATTTTGTAGATATGCTGTCGCATGCGAGAACTGAGATGGAAGTGATTAAGGAGTTAGCTGATGATGAATCGGCTTATCGCTCATTGACAAAGTCATGGTTTAATCACTCACCATTACGAGATATTTTCAAAAAAATTTCTGAAAAAGGGATTAAAACCTTTTTAACCACAGACCATGGAACCATTAGAGTGGATACGCCCGTGAAAATTGTAGGTGACAAACATACCAATACAAATTTGCGTTATAAGGTGGGTAAAAACTTAACTTTTAACGAGAAAGATGTGATTGGATCAAGCGATCCAGCTGCGATAAAACTGCCAAAAACGAATGTAAGTTCCAATTATATTTTTGCCAAGGAAAACGACTTTTTTGCGTATCCAAATAATTTTAATTATTACGCCAATTACTATAAGGATACATTCCAACATGGAGGTGTTTCCTTAGAAGAAATTATTATTCCATTTGTAGAATTGTCAGCGAAATAATTTTTGAGCTCAACTTTTTTGGTTTATCTTTGGTAAAAGCAGGATAATGAAGTTTGTTTTATCGAGGTTAGAGGATATAGAAAAAGTGGCTCCTCAATTTATTGCCGCACTTGGTGACCGTAAAATGGTCGCTTTTCATGGAGAGATGGGAGCTGGCAAAACAACTTTCATAAATGGTCTGTTAGCCCAAATGTCTATTGAAGATCATGTTTCTTCCCCCACATTTTCAATTATTAATGAATACTTCTCCCCTGAATATGGGAAAGTGTACCATTTTGATTTTTATCGAATTGAAGATGAAATGGAGGCGTTAGATATCGGAGTTGAAGAGATCTTTGATGAAGATGCCTATTGTTTCATAGAATGGCCGGAACGAATTGATAACCTTATTCCTGAAAATTGCGTATCTGTTCATATTGAACTAGATAATGATGTACGTATAATCCATTTAGAATTATGATTACTGATCCGGAAACGCTGAAAGCATTGATGAAAGAAGGGAATTTATTGCCACAAGAAGAAATGTTGGCCGTAAGCAGGAAGAAAGGAAAATTGACAATTGGCATTCCGAAAGAAATGACTTACCAAGAGTGCCGTGTAGCGCTCAACCCAGAGGCCGTGGAATTTCTAGTAAATAATGGACATCATATAGTGGTGGAGAGTGGTGCAGGAAAATCATCTCGATACGAAGATGTTGATTATTCAGAAGCAGGGGCAGAGATAGCCTATGAAAGAAACAAAGTTTTTCAATCAAACTTAATTTTAAAAGTAGCACCGCCATCAGACGACGAAATTGAAATGATGCCGGGAAATCAAACGTTGATTTCTGCACTTCAATTGACCTTGCAGCCAAAAAAGACATTGGTGAGTTTGATGAGTAAAAAAATTACCGCCATTGCCTGGGATTATATACAAGACGAGCATACCATTTTCCCTGTTGTGCGGGCTATGGGTGAAATTGCAGGAAATACTTCCATCTTGATAGCATCTGAATTATTGTCTGATTATAAAACAGGAAAAGGAATAATGATGGGTGGCGTTGCTGGTGTTCAACCTTCAGAGGTTGTGATATTAGGGGCGGGAACTGTGGGGGAATATGCCTGTAGAACGGCTTTAGGTTTAGGCGCATCAGTAAAAGTGTTTGACAGCTCAATTTCTAAATTACGGCGTTTACATAATGACATTGGTAGCCGAGTGTATAGCTCAGTGATTCAACCTAAAATATTAATGAAAGCCTTACAACGTGCAGACGTTGTGATTGGAGCTATTCGTGCACCATTCGGTCGTACACCGTGTGTAGTTACCAAAACCATGGTGGAAAATATGAAGCCCGGTTCAGTTATTGTGGACGTGAGTATTGATCAAGGCGGATGTTTTGAAACGTCTCGCGTTACCAATCATGATGCGCCCACCTATTTAAAGCACGGCGTAATTCACTATTGTGTTCCAAATATCGCTTCGCGGGTTTCTAGAACAGCGTCAATTGCACTGAGTAATATCTTTTCACCGATTCTATTAGACATGGGTGAACAAGGCGGTTGCAAAGGAATGATTATGAAAGATCACGGATTTAGAAGCGGTGTTTATATTTATCAAGGAAAATTAACGAGCCAAATTTTAGGTAAAGTTTTCGACTTGCCGTATAAGAATATTGAGTGGTTGTTGCAATAACCGCTTTTTAATTTTTTAAAGGCCCCAAATTACCTTCTCTTCTAGGATGTGTTAATGAATCATTAATTATTTGACGTGGAAGTGAGGTTTACCAAATTGTCGTATCATTCTTTTTGAGTACTTTTCTTAAGTATCGATTTTTACCTTTTCGGTAATCGACCTTGTCAAAATTAATATGGACCTCACGACTTGTCCAGCCTTCCCAGTTTACTTTCGTCATTTTTATTTTTGAAGAATCGGCAGGAGCAGTGTCTCAAAACAATGATCCAATCCAAGGGTAATGGTCATATACAAAATAGAGTTTTCCATGCTGAATCGATCCAGATGTCCAAATTGTTGTTTTTGAGCATCCCTGTAATATGAAAAGAGTGAATAATAGGCTATAAAGATAAGCTCGTTTCATTCACTTATAATGACATAATTCACTAATTGTTGCGAATAAAAAAACCTATTCGTGCATTCTCCGACTGAGGCGAATTAATGTGCGAGCAGGCTAATATTATTATAAATTACTGCCTACCAAGTAAACAAAGGTAGGCTGCTCATTAATGCATGAACTTCGTTCTTGACATTTGCTAATTCCGCATCATTGTCTTTATTCATTAAAGCACGATCAATTAAATCTACTATTACTTCAATTTTATCTTCTTTAATTCCACGTGTTGTTATTGCCGCCGTGCCAATTCTTATCCCTGAAGTTACAAATGGAGATTCTGTATCAAATGGAACCATGTTCTTGTTTACGGTGATTTCAGCTTTTACCAATGCGTTTTCAGCCTCTTTACCGTTTAAACCTTTTGAACGTAAGTCGATTAACATAGAATGATTGTCCGTTCCACCAGAAATGATATCATAACCTCTCCCAACTAATAAAGCGGCCATCTTTTGAGCGTTTTTAACTACTTGGGTCATATATGCTTTATACTCGTCTGTATTTGCCTCTGCAAATGCAACGGCTTTAGCCGCAATGATATGCTCTAATGGTCCACCTTGACTGCCTGGGAAAACCGCCGAGTCTAGTAATGAGCTCATTTTACGAACTGTTCCTTTTCTAGTTTTTATTCCCCAAGGATTTTCAAAATCGTGTCGCAACATGATTACACCTCCGCGCGGTCCGCGCAGTGTTTTGTGCGTTGTTGTCGTCACAATATGACAATGATCAAACGGATCCTTTAAAATTCCCGCGGCGATTAAACCAGCAGGGTGCGAGATATCCGCTAGAATAACTGCTCCGCACTGATCGGCGATTTCACGAATTCGAGCATAATCCCAATCACGGGAATAAGCAGAAGCACCGCAAATAATTAATTTCGGGCGTTCTTTTAATGCGATTTCTTCCATTTGGTCGTAATCCACATAGCCTGTTTCTTTTTTTACTCCATAAAAGAAGTTGGTGAAACGTTTCCCTGAAAAGTTTACAGGAGAACCGTGTGTTAAATGTCCGCCATGCGAAAGGTCAAAGCCTAATATTTTATCACCGGGCTCTAAACATGCAAGTGTTACCGCATAATTGGCTTGTGAACCTGCATGAGGCTGCACATTTGCCCAAGTGGCACCAAATAATTCTTTTAGCCTTTCAATCGCCAAATTTTCAACTTGATCTACCACTTCGCAACCGCCATAATAACGTTTGCCCGGGAGCCCCTCGGCGTATTTATTGGTCAATACTGATCCCGTGGCTTCCATTACTTGGTCACTCACAAAATTCTCAGACGCAATTAACTCAATTCCCTCAAGTTGGCGTTTGTGTTCTTTTTCAATTAAATCAAAAATGGCGGTATCTCTAGGCATAAAATCGTTTTTAACAAAAATATAAAATTGTTTAAATCAATCACTCTTTAATTGCGGTAAAAACTTAAAGAGCACAAATAGTATCATAAGTGGGGTGAAAGACTGTACCATTCCCATAATTGTGCGGATTGGACCATATAATTCGTTACTGCTGCCGGTTATTTTACCTGTAACAAACAGCACACCTGCAATAGTAAACAAGGAAACAAACAAAAATATAACGGTTTGATTGAAGCTTTTATTCTGAAAATAGATTTTAATGATGAAATAGGTTATTAAAAAAAAGAGGACGCTAAAAATAAGTGTGAGACCCCACTTTAGTGTTAAAATTTCTGAGGGTGTCCATTCTACAAGAAACATAAATTCATTCCGCGCCGAGTTCATTCTACCATTTGTTAGCGTTAAATAAACCCAGTTGATATTATCAAACAAATAGCCGCGTAAAAAACCAAGTAAAACGATTCCGATTGAGAGCAATATGGCCTTAGTTTTTTTGCTCATTCCCAGAATATTTTTTAGCCCAAATATACCATAGAATAAAAATGGCGGCATAAACAATTATTGTAAATGTATACAAGTGATTAAAGTCTAAATAGGAGGGGTAATAGTTGTTTATCATTACGAGTGCCATTATGCGCAGCACATTCACAAAATGAATAATGACCAAGCCCATTGGAATAAACCAAAGTTTAGATTTGATTTTGCCTGGAAAAGCTACAATAAAAATATTGAAAATTGAAAATAGCTTAAAACCGTTACATTCATCACCCACCCAAATACCTCTATAATTCCCGGCATCTAGATAAAGCACTATATGATCACTTTCAATGGCGATAGAAGTTTCAGTGCCAAAAAAGCTAAAAAACGAATGCGCTAATTCTACAATATTATAGTTTAATGCAAAATCCCAATTGGTTTGGGTTTTTATGATTAGATAATAGAGTAGGAGCCAAGCCGTATAAAGCAGACCAGCTACTAAAAGAAATTTAATGATTCTATTTTTCTTAATCTGATCTAACATTATTGCCTTTTAACCGGATCAGTTAAATAATTGAATCTATCCGCTATACAACCTGCTGTTTGCGGGTGTATAGCATTCGAGCGCCTAGTACCAGTCCAGCGATTAATAAGAATATTAAACCCGAATCAATTGGTACACACTCAGGTTCCCAACACGGAGGTGTAGTTCCCGTTGTTCCACCGCCACCTGGAGGAGGGCCGCCTGGAGGTTGCGCAAACAAAGGCATATTACAAGCAATAAATGCAAGTAAAAGGTTGAATTTTAATACACCTTGTTTTATCTTATTCATCATTATTAATCGGTTAAAGCACTACTTTTTTAGTGACAATTTCGTCTCCAGTTCTTAAAGTGATAATGTGGAATCCTTTAATTGTGGTTGGCAATGTTACTAAATTACTTCCAGCTACTAATGATGTTGTAGTTATAAATACTTCTTTTTGTCCTAAAACGTTCGTTACAGTGATTACAGATGGCGTGTCATATTCTTTTACTGACTGCACATCAATTTCAATAATGTTCCCCATTTGTTTAATCACAATTGCGTCATCAGAATCAAAGTCTGGAGATTGAATCACGTTATTTTCATTCACATCAGCGCTATTACTTAATATTAAAGTAAATCTTCTGTCCGATTTATCTACCCTTTCTTCTGTTGCGTTTGCATAGAAAACATACGATTGTTCTTTTAAATTAACTGTTTCGCCAGTCATTCTATCAAACAATAGAATTTTGTTATATCGTCTAAAGTTCCCCCAGTTTTCTGCTGAAATGGTGTAATAACCATCATTTTTAATACTTGTCAATAGTTCGAACGACTTGTCAATTCCATCAGCCTTGATGTAGTTCTTTCTAATTTCAGCGTCAGGAGTTTGAACCGCAATTGAAGGTGCCAATTCTTTTCCAGTAGCCAAGTGACGAATGTCTAATACCTCGTCAATTCCATCAACTGCTTCAGCACTTTCCTGTAATTGCATAGTACATGAATACGTTGAATTATTCTCCGCTAATCTTACGTGCAAGGCGTTGTCTTCCGTGTGCGTTCTAATGTATGTTCCCCCGGTCTCAGTTTTGTTGCCTTGGTTCAGTGTTATTGTTCCAATACTTGAAGCAAAAATCCAAACCGCCTGACCAGATGACATCAGTCCGTCTCCTGTAATAACAGGAATACTCGTAGCTCCAGAAGCACCATCATACCATTCGTAAGCGCCGCTTGCAGGATCATAAACATAAAAGTAGTTTCCAATTGATCCAGAACGCGTCAAGCCACTAAATGCAATTGTTGAACAGTAAGGATTTCCAAAAATGGTCCAACCGGTTGTATATGTATTTACAATGGCGGTTGAAGGATTAACAGAACCAACTGAGTTTAGTGTTGTTCCAGAGAATACTTCTAAATCGTCTCCCATGAATACTTCATATCCGCGTCCATTTAAAATTTCGTCTGTACTGTTAATGACTTCGTATAAAATGCTGTGATCTGTAAAAGTTACCGACCGGAAACAATCGTCAGGTCCATAAGCACATCCATCAGGGAAACCTTCCCCACTCATGGCTAAATCCGGATCCCAATCATCAAATGTGCTTCCAATTACTGGTGAACAAATATCTCTCCAGTCAGCCGCCCCAGGGCCTATGTAGCGCTGTGCTGTTACATTTCCAGTGATAGTTGTTGGCGCAATAATTGGTCCTATTTGACCAGTTTCCGCTGCACCAGTTGATGCAATTCTAAAACGGGTTGAAGGATGGAAAACAATGTTTCCTCTATTAGGAAATAGTGTACCGTTTAGGTCATAAGTCTGTCGGTTGAATGTAACATCATCTGTGCTTGTATTTTCAATTATAACATCATTCAAATCCATCACATATGCCGCAGTTGAAATAATTGTTATGTCTTGCGCAACTTCACCTGCAAAGGAAACCGTTCCGTCAGTAAATTCTGTATCCCCAGCCATTTCGAAATCTCCATTGATCTCTAAAGTAACATCGGTATCCATAATGAGGTTCGCTGAAAATTCAACTCTTAAAAAGTCAACGTAGCCATCAATGTCTACCGTAACTTCCGTTGCAGGGTCAATATAAACTGAGTCATTTTCTCCTGGAATGCAAACACAATCCCATGTATCAACATCACTCCAAAGTCCATCATCTACTGAGTGGATAACAAGAATTTCAGGAATTCCAGATAGTGTGAAATAGTCTCCGTCATCAAAATCAATATCAAAAGTTACCGTTTGAGCAATGGCATCATAAGTTCCAGCAGTAGATGTGGCATCCGTAAAATCACCATCATCATCTGTTAAAACAAGATAAGAGTCTGACGCTGCATAATCGGCACCAGTTAGGTCAAATGTCAAAGTAACCGTGCCAACGTCAGCAGTTTCTCCAACTCGCCAAGTTCTCTCCAAGCGCTCGTGCTCCGGGAGGCCTATGGGCAAATCAGCACCCGTGTACGTGGTGAATGAAAAATCGGTGTGCGCAATTAGGAAATATTCATCTGAATCTAAGTCTGTTGCACCTGAAATTTCTAATTGGCCTGCACCTTTTGAAGTTGTTTGCGTATCTGTCCCGTCATCTGCAATTCCTATTAAACCAAATCTATGTGAGGCATTGTATGCGTAATGATCGGTAGGGATAGTCATATCATATTTTGCACCCAAATAGTTTTCAACTAAAATCCTTTCTAAGGGATTTAATGTCTCGTTGTATACGATTACTTCCGCAATCTCTCCTGTGAAAGTGTAAAGGCTTATCGCGGTAGCGTCTTTATTTCCAACGAATACTGCATTGTGCCCAGTTGGAACTGTGTAAGTTGCTGATTTAGATAGCTCTAAATTACCTTGGTTATAAATTGAATTCGTAGTTGGGGTTATATGTGTTGATAAAAAAGAAGCGCCAACTGGATCGGTATAACGAACCCAATTAATACCGGGCGAAAAATGCACGCTATAAACAGTATTTTGACCATTATTCATATATGTTCTCCACTTTCTAAAGCTGGATGTATAATCAGCGTTGATTAGCATGTCACTCGTAAGGGTCGTTCTGTCATAAACTATAAAGTAAGTTATGTTAGCTGATTCCAAAGCTGGAATTGGACCTGAAGCCAAAACATCATTAACACCATCAAATGATAATGAAGAAATGCCGCTAATTCCAGAAGTATTATAAGCAGGTTGTCTTTCCGAAGCTCCTTGCGTAAAATCCGATCCGTTTCCTGATAAATCTGACCATGATGTAATTGATGTACCGTCAGGAATATCTAATGAATGAGCATCTAACCATACCTGGTTAGATGTGCTTGATCCAACTCCAGCTGGGCCGGATTGAGCATATGTTATTGCAGAGATAAGAAATGCGCAGGCGAATCCAATAAATTCAAAAGAGTAGCGTAATTGTGTTTTCATAAGCGTTTTTTTTTATTAAACTGTTATAAACACAAGCAGTTTAAGTCGGTCAAAGGTAGGAAATTTCTTCCACAAATCTAAATCGCTTAGGGGTTTTCAGGCCAATTTTCATTAACAATTCGCTAAACAGTCGAAAAAAATCTATCAATAACCATATTTGTAAGTCGTAATAATCATTTAAGGTAGAAGATGATTAGTTTTTTTGAGGTGCTAACATATTCCATCCTTTAATTGATTTACGCATAGAATTCATTTAGGTTGCCAGATTAGCTAAAATTTTTATAAATCACATGTCTAAAGTTATCATTTAAGCGATTTCTTAGTTTCTTTTGTCGTATCTTGGGTAGAATGTAAGGAGTAAACAAAAAAAAGGAACATTTTTACAGAAGCGACGTATTTAAGTAAAGAGTAATGATGTCTCGTTGAATCGAGCGGTAAGAAGAGTGAATAAAAGTATGCAAACAAATAATCAAAACAAGAATACGCCTTCCAATAAATTAATTGAATCAAAGGATATTATTTTCATTTGGAAAATGATCCTTAAAAATTTAGGATTCATTATAGCGATTCCCCTTGTAGCTTATGCTATTGGGTATGTGTATACTTATCGACTAACAAATATTTACGGAGCAAAAGCCGAGTTATTATTAAAGTCAAACGAAACTTACGACTATCAAGATCCAATTTATAAAGGGCTTGGAGCTTATGGGGTCTATATGGATGTTCAAAATCAAATTCGAATTTTAAACTCACGGGATTTAATTGGTGAGGTGATCGATAAAATTAATATCGGAACATCATATTATGTGGTAGGTAGAATTAAAAAAGTGGAGGTTTTTGAAACCTTGCCTTTTAAATCAACTGTTACGGTGTTAAACCCGCAGTTGGATGAAGTGCCGATTCAGGTCACAATTTTAAATAAGGATGAATATAGGATTGCTTATACGGTTGGTGGGGCAAACTTGGAGTATATCTATAATTTTGATGAAGAAGTCACCAATTCTGATTTTGTTTTACAGTTAGACCGTAGATATGAGTTGGATGATGAAAATATCAATGAATTAAAAGAATCTGATTATGAAATTGTCTTTCATTCTCGCAGTTATTTGATTAATAAATATCAATCAAGCCTAAATATTGAAAATATTGAGCACACGAGTGTTATTTCACTTTCTGTAAATGATGAATTGGCAAATCGGGCGATTGTTTATCTGGATACATTAACCAATACCTATGTTGATTATTCGAAGCGTCAACAATTGGAAGTGAATGAAAACACACTGAACAATATTGAAAAACAAATTGACACGGTTCACATATTAATTCAAGAGAAAGAACGGGAGTTATTGCTGTATAAAGACAAAAATGCTATTCTAAACATTAATAAAGAGGAGGATGACTTTTTTGCAGAATATATTTCCTTCACAAAGGATAAAAGAATATTAGAACAGAAAAAGGGTTCTGTTATTGCATTGACTGAATATTTAAGAATATCTGAGGATAATAGGGTGCTTCCGCCTTCGTTTTATATTGAGGAGAATGATGAGTATTTAAAAGAAGCCATTGGAGAAGTACGAAAAAGACAAATTCGTTATGAGATAGATAAGACGCAAAAATCAGAGGATAATAGAACTATGATTCAAGCGCGAAAGGAAATAGCTATGCTCAATAATGATATTTTAAATTATTTAGAGAATTTATTAGGCGCCTTTAATCGACAAATAGAAATTGCGGATAGATACATCCGGGACTATAAAAATGACATTCGCCAGCTACCAAAGTCGGCGCAAGGTGTCATGAATATTCAGCGAGAATTGGATGTCAACAATAAAATGTACCTCTTTTTACTTGAAAAGAAAACAAATACATTGATTGCACGTGCGGGTATTATTCCTCAGGTAAAAATCATTGAAAGAACGGTAGGTACAGGCGTTGTTTATCCGAATAAAACTAAAATTCTTCGTTTGTTTATACTTGGCGGATTCATCTTTGCTTTTTTAATAGCGATTGTTCGTAAACTCTTTTTTGAGAAAATTGAAAATGTGAATGATTTAGCTGAGGTGTCTGAAATTAACATTGCAGGAGGTGTTCCACATGTGAAAGATATGGAAAGCCCACTGATGATTGAGTCGCAACCAAAATCTCATGTCACAGAAAGCTTTAGAACCATCCGAACAAACCTTTCATTTTTAGGTGAAGACAAAGAAGGCAAGGCGAAAAAGGTATTGTTATCGTCATTTTTTCCAGGAGAAGGAAAAACATTTTGTTCAACCAATTTATCCAACCTAATTGCGAAGGGAAGCAAAAAAACGCTAATTATAGATTTTGATTTGCACCGACCAAAAGTGCATAAAATGTATAAGATCGAAAATTTAAAGGGGGTTTCAAATTTCATTATTGGAAAAAGTGATTTTGATGAAATCTTAATAAAAGATGTTTATCCGAATTTGGATGTTATAACTGCTGGACCCATTGCACCAAATCCATCTGAATTAGTTTTGCGTGATAAAGTGCGCGAATTGATTGATATGGTAGATGAAAAGTATGACTATGTGATTATAGATACACCACCATTCGGTTTATTAAACGATACGCTTGAATTAACGAGACATGTTGACATGTTCTTGATTATTATGAACACGCGCTATACTCGTAAAAAAGGAGTTGAGCATATCAATGAAATGTTAGAAAAGTTTGACGACATTGGAAAAGGTGTAGTACTTAACGGTATCAAAGAAAGTAGCCTACAATATTATTATTCAAAGTACACTTATAAGTACACTTATGGTTATAAATATGGTTATGGATACGGTTATGGAAGCACATACGGAAGTGGCTACACGGATGATGAAAACTACTAATTAATTTACATTGGTAGAATAAAACGCTAATTTTGAGGCGGATTGAAATGAATCCATTAGTTTACATTGAATGACAAATTTTATATTAAAAACTACTCTTCTTTTTCTTTTCTCTGCATTGACGCTCTGCTTGAGCGCTCAAACGGTGCAGCGGACTACCTTTGCCGTATTTAGTTCAATCACGCCAAACGATACATTATTGGTTGCCGGAGGACAAATCATGACAGGCAAATCAGATTCTCCTCTGCTAGAACATGGATATTATCCATTAAATAATACATTACTAAGTGTTGAGAAGTCAACGATTACAACCGCTTATTCAATTTATCCGAACCCATTTAGTAGTTCTTTACAAATCAATTGGACGAATTCCGAAGCGACTGTCATATCGATTGAAATTTATTCCATTAACGGTGCTCTAATTCAGCGTATTGAAACGAGCGATTCTCAAATTGAAATTCTTTCAGAAACATGGGAAGGTGGAATGTACTTTGTGCGCGGGGTGACTGAACAAGAAACACTTTTTAATGAAAAAGTAGTTAAATCTTGATATGCGAAAAGGAATCCTCCATATCCTATTGGTTTTCAGTCTTGTTTTCACGGTTGTGGATGGTTATGCACAAGAACTAAATTATAATCGAATCAATGTTCAGGGACAACTCATGAACAACACTTCGAGTGAAACGGATTTTGAGTTTTTAGTGCTTAGCATTACAGGTGATACCATGTGGCGCGAATCGCATACTGGAATTCCTCTATATGGTCAAGGTGCATTTACCCTGCCTTTTGGTGCGGGTACTTTTATTTCTGGGGATATCACTAATTTTTATGAAATGAATTGGTTGGATGTCGACCGAGTAGAGCTTTACCATTTTGGTGATACTCGCTATTTACAAGGATCATTTGAAGCGCAGTCTGTACCTTACGCTATGCATAGTTTAAAAATGGGTTCTCCAATTGAAACGACTAATTTGGTAGATTTAGACGATATCACTTATTTACCCGGTCACACCATTCAGTTTAACGGTTCAGGTTATTCATTTGGAATGATAACTATTGGTGATACTGCCGAGTACGCCTGGGAAGCCGAACATACAACATTCGCAGATACAGCTTGGTTCGCCCTCAATAATGATTATGCTGACACTGCGACTTATAGCTATTTTTCAGACTCTGCTAATTACGCATTTACCATTAATCACATCATTAATTCAGATTCTGCTAATTATGCCGACTCGGCAAATGTTGCCCTTTATTCTTCGGGTAACTGGTCTGTTAACGGCGATTCGGATTTAGGAGTTGATCATTTTATTGGACCAACTGTGGATGAAGGATTCGTGATTGGAACGAATAGTACACCGCGCTTAGTTTTTGACAATGATTTTTCTACCCATAATAACTTTCCTGGTGATGGGTTTAGAATTGGAACAGTGAGTGGATTACTCATTACGCCAAATACCAATGCCGGGGTTTCAGAAATTGATGGCAGCTTCTTTTATTTTGACGGAGAGACAAGCGCCATTCATGGCGGCTCACGGACGGGTGATTTTGATAGCTTAAAAGGGAATTATAGTTTTGCTTGGGGAGAAAATGTAGGAACAAACGGACCGTATTCCACCGTTTTTGGAAAAAACACCTATGGTGATACCGCCTTTTTCGGAGGTGAGTTGGTGCCATATGCTTCAATTTCGAGTTTTGCTGCTGGTTTAGATTGTCATGTTGCACATATGAGTTTTGCTTTTGGTGATAGCGCCATTGCAAACTATTATAGAAATATTGCCATTGGAAAAAACGTGACTTCAAATGTAGCCTCAGCGGGCGTGGCAATTGGAAACAATGTTTTGGTTGAAGGAGCAACAGCTTGGGTAGTGGGCCGAAATCTAACTGGAAACGGTCATTTTTCTACTGTTATCGGTTCCAATGCGAGTTCAGATGCTAAAGTCGGTTCTTTTGTTTATGGGGACAATTCCACAACAGACACTATAAGAAATACGGCCAATCATCAATTTATGGTTCGAGCGGACGGTGGTTTTGTATTTTATTCGAATGTGGCATTAACCATGGGGGTTGAGTTGGCGTCGGGTGGCGGTAGTTGGTCTATGATATCTGATCGAAATAAAAAGTTCAATATTCAACTATTAACACCAATTGATTATAGTCCACAGTTTGATAACCTTGCCGTTTTATCTTGGAATTATATTGGAAAAAATACTGTTCATGTTGGACCAATTGCACAAGACTTTTATAGCACGTTTGGCGTGGGTGAAAAACCCTATCTCATTAACATGATTGATAGTGATGGGGCAACCTTTTTAGGAATTAAAAAATTGAATGATGAAATTAATAATCAACCTACAAGCACTGAGGTTGAAGAAGTAATAAAAAAAATAGATAACGAAAAAGCGAAGCTGGATGAAATCGAGCAACGCATAAATGAATTATATGAAGAATTGGATCATAACTAGTATATTCCTGTTATGCATTAATTTGGTCTTTTCTCAAGGATTCCCAGAAGGAATTCCTTATCAAGCCCAAGTGCATGGATTGGATGGTGGATTTTTGTCGGACGCGACAATTGGAGTAGAATTTAATATTCGCTCCGGCGCTATTGATGGCGAAATCGCTTGGCAAGAACGTCACGTTGTTACATTAAATGAATTAGGTCATTTCGCAACTAATATTGGATATGGTACTGCTACAGGAACAGGAACTTCAACTTCTTTTTCCGAAATTGATTGGGCGGGAGATATCTATTTTTTAGAGATGTTAATTGACATTGATAATATCGGTTCATTCGTCTCTCGAATGACAAAGCAAATGATGGCGGTTCCTTTTGCGTTTCATTCTAAAACCACTTCGCAAGAATTTAACCTATCTGAATTGGGAGATGTAGATGCTACAGGAATTTCAATTGGTGATATTTTAACTTGGGACGGTGCCAACTGGGTTCCAACTGAAGATTTAGTGCCTGACACGGTTAATTTCGCCTATAATAGTGACGTTGCCAACTATGCAGATACAGTTACGTTTGCTCACAATTGTGATAATCCAACATTGGTTGATAGTACACTTTATGCGTACTATTCAGATTCTGCAAACTTTGCCTTTGAAGGGAATTCCGCGTTTTATTCGGATTCGGCTTCTTATGCTGATACTGCTGGAGTGACAACTTTCGCTTATAATAATTGGGGAATTTCTGGTAATGATAATGTGAACGAAACCGATCATTTTTTAGGAACAATTGATTCTGTTGATTTAGTCTTTAAATCATATAATACAGAGCGTATGCGCATAAAAGCGAACGGATTAATTGGTTTCGGAACAGCAGATCCATTAGCTGAATTTCATGTGAACAACGTCAACGGAGCATTGTTTGCGGGTGAATTTGGTTCAGGAGCAATTCCAATAGAAGGCGCTGGCTCAAGAATGATGTTTTTTTCAAATAAAGCCGCGTTTCGATCGGGCGAAGTAACAGGTGCACAATGGAATGCAGCGTTTATTGGCGATTATTCATTTGCATCAGGCTATAATGCACGTGCGGCCGGAGATTACGGTGTTGCATTCGGATTTAATACAACCGCTTCTGGCGAAGGAGCAATGGCAATGGGGAATGCTTCAATTTCTTCGGGTGATTATGCATTTGCCGTGGGTCATAATCCGCAAGCAACGGGTGACCATGCTATCGCAATTGGCAGAGGTGCTTTGGCACATGCTGAAAGTGCGGTGGCAATTGGATACCATCCAACGGCTGATGCGCCCTATGCGCTTTCTTTAGGAAACTACACTTATGCACACGGCGAAAGTTCAGTGGCCATAGGTTATCACGCTGAAGCATTGCATGACGGTAGTTTTATTTTTAATGATAAAATTGATGCGCTAGGTTATGTTGAAACGACTGCCGAGAATCAATTTATGGTAAAAGCTTCCGGTGGAACTGTTTTCTATACTGATGCGGATTTAACCACTGGTGTTGAATTAATTCCAGGCTCTGGAGCTTGGTCTATTTTGTCAGATAGAGAAAGAAAAGAGAATATTGTAAGTATTGATGCACAGGATTATTTGCAACGACTCGATCAAATTGATGTATATGAGTGGTCGTACATTTCTCAAGATTCTAGCATTCGTCACATAGGACCAATGGCGCAAGATTTTCACAAAACGTTTGAACTAGGAACAGATTCAACCACGATTAATTCAGGTGATTTTGATGGGATTAATTTATTGCTCATTAAAGCACTAGATGAAAAAATGGCATTGTTAGAAACGCAGGCTGCTAAATTGGAAGGATTAGAAAACGAATTGGCTGAACTAAAAGCACAACGCGAAAAATTATTCGAATTGTTAATTAAGTTGGAGCAAAAAATGGGTGAAGAAGAATTGACCGAAGAGTCATTTCCTGAAGAAAGTTTATTGACTAAGTAAACTTTGTCTTAATCTTGCCTTGCGCACGGTAAACTTTATCTTTCGTTCGGTGTTTTTTCAAAATTGATTTCACCTTTTTTAATTCAGTTATGCTCAATGTTGTTTTTGTTTTTAAATCAAATTGCCCTTGAATAATCCGCAACGGATTGTCTACTGTATACTTTTTTAACCACTGAGATCCTAGCTCGGCCAATTTATTCTGATAGTCTTTATCCAATGAATAAGCTTCAAGTCTTTCTGTAATGTCGGCAGCGGTTTTAGCATTCATTAAAGGGTAGAGCGTTTCATAATCTGTTTCATACAAGGCATCTTCTCTATAATGAAGTAGAGGAATGTTTGAGGCAAGTGTCTCGTCCACCACGCCGCACGTCAACCAACTGTTGTCAAATTGCCCGCATGAAATGTCAGCCATGTTTAGGCCTAGCATAATTTCCTTCCGTTGCATTAATGGCATCCAAACAATATGATCCTCAATTTTATGCGCTTTTATAAGATCTTTTGAAGCGTCTACATCCATTCCGTATTCGAAAAAGATTAACTTAGTTTTGACCTTGGGATGTGTTTTTACAAAATTGGCAACTCCATTAATCAATATATTGTTCCCTTTTTGATGAATGGCCATTTCGGCACTTAAATTAAATCCGTTATGTCTGGAATGCGAAAAGATGATCAGGTCATTCTCTTCTCTTATTTTTTTAAAAAATGGATACCATTGTAGGTCTTTAACATATGGATTATTCGCTAAATCATCATATTGTGGAATGAAAACCATGGGACCAGAGGTGTTGTGGTATTTCGCAACGGTTTTTAATCTGTTTTTAAAGGGGAAATGAATGTCATACTCATCTGGAAAGAGGATCGTTTTTGTATTTTTAATTCCTATATTTTGCAATTTGCTCAATGTTTCCTTTTCACTCAACCACCAAACTTTATTGGTTCCTTTCTTCCTTTTTTTCTCAAATGGTAAGTCGTAGATGTCGCTTCCATGAGGAATAAAAACATCCAATGTTTTACCAATTAGTGTAACGATTGTTGGTGAAATATCCGTCCCCACAAAAAAGTCAAAGTCAGCCAATTCCTTTTTTAAAATTTGGATTGATTCTGCTTTATAGAGTGTAGACTTTGTGACGGGCAATACCTTGTAATATTCCAAATAGTCATCATCATAAGAATCCGAACCCGGACTAAAATGAGCTGGTTCATCAGACAAGGTAATTAAATGAGCATCTATGCCTACGTCGCGGAGATAGCGACATAGAATAAACATCATGTTATTCAAATTTGCCAAACAAGCTACCCTCATCTTATTGATTTAACCTCAATTAGTATAGTCAAATGAAATATCGTCTTCCGTAATAACTACACGCCCAATTTGCTTCGCCGGATTTCCTGCAATAATGGCATGCGAAGGAAAACTCGTATTCACAAATGAATTGGCGGCAATCACACAATGATCGCCAATACGAATTCCCATACCGATAATGCTTTGAGGGGCAATGTACGTGCATGAACCAATACTTACTGATTCACGATCAATCGGCAGTTTTCCCCCACTTAACGTTTGTTTTAAATTACTGTGTGTGTAGATATGAACTCCTCCAGAAATGGTACAATGATCGCCGATTGACAAACCGCCTGAACCATCTATTATCGTAAATGGACCAACCCAAGTATTTTCTCCCACTTTCGTATCACCAAAAACATAGGCACTATCGTAAACTGAACTTTTTTTACCCCAACCTAAATCCGTGGCACGTTTCCAGCGGTCAAAAACTTCATCCGTAAAGGGGAGCGATCGATCAAATTGTTGTTTGAATGCCTTAAATAGATCAGCATGTAGATCACGCAATTCAGCCAATGTTTTAGCCGATTCTTTGTGTTCTAATGCCTTTTTTCTATCCATAATTTAGCTCACTAACATCTGTTCTTTCATCCATTTAGAAGTGTGTAAAATACCTTCTTCCAAGTCAACTTGTGCCTTATATCCTAATACTTTTGTACTTTTTTCTACGGATGGAATTCTTAATGCAATATCTGCAGATAAGGCATCTTGAAATAATATTTTTGATGAGGAATTTAACACACGACAAACGGTTTGCGCCAACCCTAAAATGGTGATTACTGCTCGAGCATTCCCAATATTAAAACTTTCACCCACCGCCTTGTCATTATCTAAACATCTGAAAATACATTCTACAAAATCATCTACATAACACCAGGCCCGGATTTGATTTCCGTCACCGTGAATATAAATGTCTTCATTTTTAAGCGCTTTCTTGATGAAAATTTGAATAGCTCCTTCACCTGTTTGACCAGGTCCGTATACGTTGAAAGGGCGCACCGTAACAACGGGTAATTTATGCTGCGTATAATAAGCATGAGCTAAATGTTCTCCAGCCAATTTACTCACGGCATACGTCCACCTTGCTTCTCCTGCTGATCCTGAAACTGTTTCATCCGTCTCAGCAGACTTGAAAGCCATTGAACCAAAAACCTCTGACGTTGAAAAATCGATAAAACGATCAGAAACTCCGTTAACGCGAGCTGCTTCCAGCGCATTGGCTGTACCAATCATGTTCACTCGCATGGTTGAAACAGGGTTTTTAATTACCGTGTCAATCCCTGCAATTCCAGCTGCATGAATCACAACTTCTGCCCCTTTCATTGATTCGCACATTAAATCAAAATCAAGTACGTCACCTTTAATAACGGAGATGTTTTCATGATCCGCATAGCCACTACCAGTAAGGGTGTCACGGTGAAAGTTATCGTAAACTGTGATTTTGTTTTTTTCAATTAATCGCTTGATTAATGTGTTTGCAATGAAGCCTGCTCCACCGGTAATGAATATGTTTTCACCTTCCATGGTTTTTATTATAGTTTGTTTAATTCAGCTGCAATATAGGAAATATCTGCGCTATTTAATTTTTCGTAGAGCGGAATTGCCAAGCCTTCTTTATATGCCCGACTGGCATTTGGAAAGGCTATTGTAGCATTGTGATTGTATTTATTTTTATAATAGATTTGGTCGGGGATATTTTGGGCTCCATAGTTAGTGCCAATACCTTTTTCTCTCAACGTTTTTATAAGTTCATCTCGGTTAATTGTTGGATCAATAAGTACATGATACGTTTGCCATGTATGAATCCGATCGGCCGGGCAATTCGGAACTTGTATTTTTGAATTTGTGATCAACGATTGATATTCATTCGCTAACTCATTTTTGTAGGTTAACGTCTCTTTTAATCGGGCAAGCTGACTGTTTACCAAGGCGGCTTGAAAATCCGTCATGCGGTAGTTAAAACCCGCTTCAACAAATTCCATTTTTCCGTCAATGATGTCAATTCCATGATTGCGTAAAATTTGGACTTTTTTAGCCAATTCAGGTTTTTGGCAGGTGATTAAGCCACCTTCACCAGAAGAAATAGCCTTGCGAGGATGTAACGAAAAGGACCCAAAATCACCAAAAGTTCCAACAAATTTGCCGTTTTGACTAGCGCCCAGTGCACACGCTGCATCCTCGATTATATAAAGGTTGTGCGTATTTGCAATTTTCATTACAGCTTCAATATCGCAGGGTAGTCCAAATTCATGAACTGGAATTATCGCCTTCGTTTTAGGTGTTATGGCTGATTCAATTCGCGTGGCGTCAATATTAAAGCTGTCTATTTCAACATCTACAAAAACAGGAGTTGCGCCCACTAACTCTACTACATTTGCCGTAGCAATATAAGAAAGCGCAGGAACAATTACTTCATCCCCAAACCCAATACCTAGCGCCACCAAGGCTAAGTGCATGGTAGATGTTCCATTTGAGGTAGCGATTACATGTTTACTTTTGACAAAAGCTGCACAGTTACTTTCTAATTCGGCTACCTTTTTTCCTTGCACCAACATGCCTGTTTTAAGCACATCAACTACTTCTTGAATGTCTTGCTCTTGTATATCTGGACTTGCCAGTGGGATGAATTTCATTTTTATTTAGTCCTTAATATCTAGTCGTTAGTCGCTATTGCAATATTCATGTTCAATTCTTTACTTTTCACTACTCACGCCTCAACAACCCATTTCGAATTAAAATGAACGTGACCTAATTTAAAATCATAGCTAAAGCCTGAGTTTTCTCCTTCGCCAATATTCATGACTGAAAAATCAAGGATATTTTCTACAAAATCCAAGGTAACGCCATTACTTTCATGCACGCCAATTGTGACAGAATAATTCCCCGGCTGCAATTGGTTGTGAATTTTACAATTAATTTTATTCAATCCTTGCGATAGGGGTTGTTTATCCGAGCTTCCATATTTATTCATGGTGTGCACTAATTCAACTCCGTCACGCGTGTTTATTCTTAAATCGATAATGACATCCTTCACTGGTGACTTGCAATCGAGCGTCATGTTGAACCGTAAATCAGCCATGTAGTTCACGCGATCGATCGGTGAATTTTGAGCGTCAATCAATTGAATGCTTCTGTATATGGCAATACCTGTATTCATAGATGAAGCATCATCAGGAATTTCTCCCGTGGCAGATGATTTTGTGGTTTTCGCCAAATAAGTTTCAATGATTTCAGTCATATTCCCCTTATTCGTCATGCGCCCTTTTTCCATTAAAAAGCCTTTTTTACAAAGTGCTTTCATGGAGGCCATATTGTGACTGACAAAAAGAACCGTTCTTCCTTCGCCACTAATATCTTTCATTTTGCCAATGCACTTATCTTGAAACTCGGCGTCACCAACAGCTAAAACTTCATCTACAATCAAAATTTCTGGTTCAAGGTGAGCTGCAACGGCAAATCCAAGTCTTACGATCATTCCAGAAGAATAACGTTTAACGGGTGTGTCAATGTATTTTTGACAACCTGAAAACTCAACGATCTCATCTAATTTCGCCTTTATTTCAATGCGGTTCATACCAAGTATGGCACCGTTGAGGTAAATATTTTCACGTCCTGTTAATTCAGGATGAAAACCAGTTCCAACTTCAAGCAAAGCGGCAATGCGCCCGTTGATTTTGATTTGACCAGTTGTTGGAGCGGTAACCCTTGAAAGTAATTTGAGTAATGTAGATTTCCCGGCACCATTTTTTCCAATAATACCGACCATATCGCCTTGAGCAATTTCAAAGTTGATGTCTTTTAAAGCCCAAACGTATCCAGAACTGTCAACAGTTGTCCGATCATTTTCAGCACCTACTTTTAAAAAGGGGTCTTCTTTGCCACGGGTTTTATACCAAAAGCGCTTTAAATCATGCGATAAAGTTCCAGTACCAACTTGACCTAAACGGTATTGTTTCGAGATGTCTTCTGCCTTTAAAACAATGCTCATACCTCAAAAATAGCGAAAAGCTTTGCAAGGCGATTTATATTTTTGGAAAATTCCGACAAACACCTCATTAATTATGATGAGTGAGCTTGTTGATTCTGATGTATTTATTTTTATATGCTAAAGGTGAAAGTCCGGTGTGTTACGGAAAACATTTCTAAAGGCTTTAGGGTCAGTGTAAACCATGTTATTCATGATTCTTTATCCTAAAAATAGATTCGTACATTTGAAAGAACGAATTGAATTCGCAGCTGCACATTTAAATTGATCTTCTGCAATTCAAAAGTATCATTCAATTATATATAATTAAAAAGAGAAAGATGGACATTAAAACAAACGCAATTAATTGGTTCGAAATTTCAGTAGAAAAAATTGATAGAGCAAAAGCTTTTTATCAAACTGTATTCGTGATCAAATGATTGATATGGCAATGGGAGATATGAAAATGGCGGCATTTCCATATGAACCAACTTCAGGGAAGGCATCAGGAGCAATTTCTGAAAGTCCAATGCACAAGCCGAGTAAAGAAGGTGTGGTGCTTTATTTGAACGCAAATCCCAATTTAGAAGTGGCTTTAAATAGAGTTGAAGCGGCAGGCGGTCATATCGCAATGCAAAAAACGGCAATTGGGCCGAATGGCTTTATGGCAATGATGATGGATACTGAGGGGAATTTGATTGGATTACATTCGAACGAATAAATAATTAAAAAAAGGTTTGATGTTGAATGTTAGGCCCTTTTTTTATGTCCTAGATTTAACTAGACGGTATCCATAAATGACTTTTCAACACGGTTAAAGATAATCGTTCCAAAGAATAATAAGACACACATAAATACAAAGCTATATCCGAGCCAAAACCAGCTGAATTGACCGGCACCCAAAAAGGCATATTTAAACGCTTCAATAATATTAACCATTGGATTTAATTTGAAAATCCAAGCATATTCTCCCATTTGAGAGATTGGAATTACAACAGATGAGACATACATTAGCAGTTGGACACCAAAGGCCAATAAAAAGTTCATGTCTTTATATTTTGTCGTAATTGAAGAAAAGATGATTCCAAACCCTAAACTTAGTCCAGCCATCATAATAATTAAAAGTGGAACTACAAGGATCTCTTGAGTGGGATTTATCGACGCACTTTGGGCTGAGAAAAAATAATAGTAGCACCAAACAAGAGCAAACAAAATAAATTGAATTCCAAATTTTAGTAAAGATGAAACAGTAATAGAGAGTGGCACAATCAATCTTGGAAAGAATACTTTTCCAAAGATGTTTTGATTTTTTATAAAGGTTTCAGAGGTTTTTGTCAAACAATCAGAGAAATAATTCCATAGTGTGAGTCCCGTTAAATAGAATAATGGTCCAGGCATTCCGTCCGTATCCAATTTGCCAAAATACCCGAAGACAATGGCGAACATAACCGTGGTTAATATGGGCTGAATAAAGAACCAAAGAGGCCCTAAAACTGTTTGTTTGTAAACAGCGACAAAATCACGTTTCACGAAAAGGAGTAGGAGATCGCGGTATTTCCACAATTCCTTAAATCTCAAATCAATCCAACTTGATTTGGGTTTAATAATTAAATCCCATTTTTCTTCGCTCATTCAGCTTTTAATTCCATTTGTTGAATAAAGGTTGGGTCAACCAACAACTTTTTGATTCCTTCTTCTACTGTAATTAATTCACGTCCTAAAATTGCCTTCATTTTTGAATTGTCCGGTTGTCTTCTGGTCATGTCTCCATCCTTTAAGGGTGGTAAGAATGTGATTTCAGATTTACTATCTGTTAACTTTATAATGAGTTCGGCTAATTCTAAAATTGAAATAACCGTTTCACCGCCAATATTAATTACATCATTCACAAACAAATCATTATTGAGCGCTTTAATTGTGGCCTCAATATTATCAGAAACGTAACAAAACGTTCTTGTTTGTGAGCCGTCACCATAAATTGGGATCGGTTTATTTTGCAAGGCCTGAGAAATGAATTTAGTCATCACAAAATCTTGCGTTTGATTTGGACCATAGGTGTTAAAGAATCTAAAAATGGTATAATCCAAATTGTATTCTTGCATGTATGATTTACAAAAGGCCTCCCCCACATTTTTCACCACAGCATATGGAACGCGGGAATTTAGAGGTGTTTTTTCTTCGTGTTGAGGAATGGTAACCGGTTCTCCATAAACCTCAGAAGAGGAAGAGAAGAAAAATCGTTTAACACCCGTATTTTTCGATAAAGACAAAATATGTTTAATGCCGTCAATATCATTTAAAACACGAATTGGATTTTCTTGTGTGCGCTGAACACCAACGTATGCAGCATAATGAAAAACGTAATCAAATTGATTCGAAAGCATGATATCAGTTATCTCCTCACGATTATTGACATCCGCTTTAATGAATTTAAGATTGGGATGGTTTTGCGGTAATTTATTGATATTTCCGGTAGATAAATCATCTACTACGGTCAGGTAGGTGTCAGGTTCGGCCAAGAGCCCCTGCGCCATAGCGCTACCAACGTTTCCTGCGCCACCAGTTAAGAGTATTTTTCGCATTTTTCGATTTCCGTTTAAGGGATAAAGGTACAATATTAATAATCAAAATGAATTTGTCCAATTGTAATTCGTGCGGTTTTCAACTCAGTTTATTTATTTACTGTTAAAAACCTTATTAAATTTGACGCAGTATTTGGAATGAGCAAGAAGAAAGTCTTAAATATTATCTCGAATAATTTTCCTTACGGTCTCGGTGAACAGTTTTTTGAAGCCGAGGTAGATAAAATGGCTGAATTCTATGATGAAGTGGTACTTTTTCCGCTAATTAAAGTGGATGGGTTACGAAAACTCCCAACTAACGTCAAGGTAAATGATTCGTTGAATCTTGTTGACAAAGACGTGACAAAAAAACAGGTCTTTTCTGCACTATTCATTATTTTGAGAATCGTTGGTTTCGAATTCCTTAAATCGAATAAGAAATCCTTCATTTTTAAAAAAATAAAATGGTGGATGACTTCAATTGCTTATTGTAAATCATTGAGCAAAGCCTATTTAAGTTCTATTGAAAGTAAAAACGAAAATCACCATTATTCCTTTTGGATGAATGATGGCGCCTTGTTATTAAGTATCCTTCGTGCTAAAAGCAAAATTTCTGGATTTGGTTTTCGCGTGAATGGGTATGATATTTTTGAAGAACGCCACGCAGGAAATTATATACCTTTCCGTTATTTCAATTATAAGTATGTCAATCGGGTTTATGTCTTGTCAAAAGTAGCCTTGTCCTATCTGAAAGCTATTGATTTTAAAAAAGGTAAATTGGTTTATGCGCCCTACGGAATTTATCCGCAAGGTTTAAATCAATTGCAAGAATCAGAGCAATATCAGATCGTTTCTTGTGGGAATATGATTCCGTTAAAGCGAATTGATAAAATCATTGCAGCCTTAGCGGGGATTAAAGATAAATCTATTCATTGGATACATTTTGGTGATGGTGTTTTACGACCAGAATTGGAAAAACAATTGGTTGATTTACCGGAGAATATTACGGTTGACTTTAAAGGACATGTTCCCAATACAGAACTGATTGATATGTATAAAAACCATTCCATCAACTTATTCATTCACACGAGTGAGACTGAAGGATTGGGTATGGCAATTATTGAAGCGCAAAGTTTTGGAATTCCTGCCGTTGTGATTGGCGTTGGTGGCGTTTTAGATATTGTGACCGATAAAACGGGGATTGTTTTAAAACCTGAATCCGAAGGGCCAGAAATTGAAGCTGCTATTCGAAAAGTACTGGATGGGGAAATAAATACACAGGGCTATCGTCAGCAAATTCAAGATCAAATTCTAATTGTTTTTGACGCCGAGAAAAACTATGCAGCACTCTATCAAGAAATTTCTAATGTAGCGGAAAAATTGAAATCATAAGCATGGAACAGACTCGATTAAGCGTATTGCTGCCCAATTATAATAATGGTCCTTATTTAAAAGAGGCTTTGGAGAGTTTATTCGCTCAAACGTATTCCAATTTCATTATTTATTTTGTTGACGATTGTTCTACTGATGACAGCATAAGTATTGCTGAGTCCTATTCAGATGAGCGCCTAGTAATTATTAAAAAGCGACAAAACTCTGGAATTGTTGACACCATGAATGTGGCATTAGATCGCATTGAAACGGAGTATTATGTCAGGTTGGATGGTGACGATATTTCAACCCCTGATCGATTTGAAACACTCGTGAATTTTATGGACGAACATCCAGAAATTGGTGTGTGCAGCAGCAGCATTGAAACATTTGGGATTGAAAGTAAAGTGATGGACTTTGAAAAAGATCCACAGCTGAATCGCGCGAATTTAATTTTTGGGCATTCGATTGGTCATGCCTCTTCAATTTTTAGAACGGCGGTGATGAAGACCAATAAAATTTCATACGTCGACCGTTTTTGGCGATTAGAAGATTATTATTTGTTTTATCGGTTAAAAGATGTGACCTTAACAACAGCCATCCCAAATAAATTTTATTTGTACAGACAAGCTGCATATAATAACAATGATGAAATTACGCAAAGAAAGAACTTGGCATTTAAAGAATTTTATAAAATGGTTTTAACCGATTTGGGAGTAGCCATAACTGAAAAGAACTTATCTGCGCATTTGCAATTAAACAATCGAGAAAAAACAACCTTTGGTCTAAAAGATTATCGAAACCACATCCAACTTTTGTGTGGAGCGAATAAAAAGTCGTTACTTTATCCTGTAGTAGAATTAGACCTTATTTTAAAGAAGTATATGGAAAAAATCTGCTACAGATTAATTGATCAGAAAAAAGTGGGAATAATGCAATTGATCGGCTTAGGAATGCGTAATAAGGCATTGGTAAAATACTATTTTGCAACAAGATTCGGAAAAAAATAAGAATGCTGGAGGGAAAAAGAATATCGGTAACATGCGGTGCTGGATTTATTGGGCCAAACAGTACACTTCATTCTTTTGCAAAAGAATGAAGTGTACTGTTTGGATAATTTACTCACTGGTCACAAATCGAATATTGCTCATTTAATAAATCATCCGCACTTCACCTTTATCGAAGGTGATGTGAGAGATTATGAAACATGTTTGAAAGCCGCACAAGATATTGACATCATTTTTCACCAAGCAGCATTAGGTTCTGTTCCACGGTCAATCGAAATACCTTTGAATACAAACGCACATAACATTACCGGATTTTTAAATATGCTGGAAGCTGCTAAAAATGCTAGTGTTAAACGTTTTGTTTATGCAACATCTTCTTCCGTTTATGGCGATCATAGCCATTTGCCAAAAGAAGAAGGGAAGATCGGGAAACCGCTTTCTCCTTATGCCGTCACGAAATATTTAAACGAAATGTATGCAGATGTTTACGCGCGATTATACGGGACAGAAACAATTGGTTTGCGTTATTTCAATGTATTTGGAAGACGTCAAGATCCAAATGGAGTTTATGCAGCTGTGATTCCACGGTTTATTAAAATACTTCAAGATGGCGCGCCTATCACTGTAAATGGGGATGGTGAGCAGACACGTGATTTTACGTATATTGATAATGTGATACATGCCAATGTTTTAGCCGCAACTGTTCAAGATAACTCGGCTTTAAATACAGTCTACAATATCGCTTGCCGCAGCACCATCACTTTGAATGAATTGATTGATACGATTCAAACAAGTTTCACTGAGAATGATTATCCGCATGGTGAATTTAATGTGGTGTATGGAGCGAAAAGAACGGACGATATTGAGCATTCATATGCATCAATAGATAAAGCGGTGCAGCACTTAAATTACAATCCTACGGTTGATTTAAAAGAAGGTATTAAGTGTTATTTAGCCTTTCTGGTGCTAAATGAATTCAGCGAATTATAGCAAAGCAAAAGGTCGTGCAAGTGTTCTCATAGAAGTACAATATTCCTTATATTGCAGTTTATCGCGTTTAATTTTAAATAAGAGTAGAAAAATATTAGTAAATGAATTTAAAAGATAAAACAGTTTTAGTCACCGGGGCAGATGGTTTTATTGGATCCCACTTAACCAAAATGCTGTTAAAAGAAGGCTGTAAAGTTAAAGCTTTATCACAATATAATTCCTTCAATAATTGGGGATGGTTGGAGCAAATTGAAGGCCTTTCAGAAATTGAAGTGCTTTCTGGAGATATTCGCGATCCGCATTATTGCAAACACATCACAAAAGGAGTGGACGTTGTATTTCACTTGGCTGCTCTAATCGCTATACCTTATTCTTATATCGCACCCACATCTTATGTAGACACAAACGTTACAGGAACTTTGAATATTTGTCAAGCTGCTTTGGATAATGGTTGCGAAAGAATTATTCATACTTCTACTTCTGAGGTGTATGGAACTGCCCTTTATGTTCCAATAGATGAAAAACATCCGTTACAACCGCAGTCGCCATACAGTGCAAGTAAAATTGGTGCAGATAATATGGCCATGAGCTTTTACAATGCTTTTGATTTACAAGTAGCAATTGCAAGACCTTTTAACACCTATGGGCCAAGGCAATCCGCTCGAGCAGTGATTCCTACCATCATTTCGCAAATTGCAGATGGAGCGGCAGAAATTAAAGTGGGTGATTTATCGCCAACACGCGATTTCAATTATGTGAAAGACACATGTCGCGGTTTTATAGCTATTGCAAAATCAGACAAAGCTGTTGGGGAAACAATCAACATAGGATCGAATTTTGAAATTTCCATAAAGGATACATTTGAGTTGATTAAGAAAACTATGAATTCAACGGTTGATTTTGTAATCGATCCTCAGCGTATTCGTCCAGAAAAAAGTGAAGTGCAACGCCTTTGGTGCGACAATTCAAAAATAAATGCCTTAACTGGTTTTGTTCCGGCCTTTTCGATAGAGGACGGAATTAAAGAAACAGTTGAATGGTTTACTGATCCAAGTAATTTAAGTCACTATAAATCTAATATTTACAATGTCTAAAAGAGCTGTTATTTTGGCAGGAGGAAAGGGAACGCGCTTAAGGCCGTATACCATTGAACTGCCAAAACCTTTAGTTCCAATTGGGGATTATCCAATTTTGGAAATTATCATTCGACAATTGTCGCGCAATGGATTCGATCATGTGACCATTACAGTAAATCACCAGGCAGAAATGATTAAAACCTATTTTGGGGATGGATCAAAATGGAATATCAAAATAGATTATTCTTTAGAAGAAAAGGCGCTATCTACAATGGGACCATTAAGTTTAATATCCGATTTACCAGAGCATTTTTTGGTGATGAATGGAGATATCTTAACAGACCTGAATTATGATGATTTCTATCAAGCTCACGTGGCTACTGACAATATCTTTACCATTTCATCCTATGTTCGCGAACATGTGAACTTATATGGAGTGTTAGAATCTGATGCCAATAACAAGCTCACAGACTTTAAGGAAAAACCTGTGACACGATTTGAGGTGAGTATGGGCATCTACATGCTGAGCAAGTCGGTTTTAGAGCATATTCCGCATAATGAACCTTATGGTTTTGATCATTTAATGTTAGACTTAATCAAGGCTGAAAAAAATGCAAGCATACGTCAATTTGATGGATATTGGCTAGATATCGGTCGCCCAGACGATTATATGGTTGCGATTGATGAATTTGAAAAAAATAAAGGACTCTTTTTAAAAGATGCTTAAGATTCACATAACAGGCGGAAACGGCGGCGTAGGAAGCGCCTTGTCAAAAGCTCTTGTGCAAAATGGCGCTCAGTTAATTCGTGCTAAAAACACAGCTTTACGCATTCAAGCAGATGGCTATTATGAGCAATTCGACAATCCGGAAGAGATTGATCTCATCTATCATTTAGCGGCCATAAGTTTTGTGCCAGACAGTTGGGAGAACCCGGCGCGTTTTATCGAGATCAATGTGCTCGGAACAACAAAAGTGCTGGAGTTTTGCCGTAAATATAATATCCGTTTGGTTTATGTTAGTTCGTATGCCTACGGCACTCCTCAATATTTACCCATTGATGAAAATCATCCTGTTTCAGCCTCAAATCCATACGGATTAAGCAAAATAATGGGCGAAGAACTTTGCACTTTTTATGGTGATCACTATGATTTGTCATACCTGATTGTTCGGCCATTTAACGTGTTTGGGATGTTGAAAAACAATAAACTATTGATTCCTGAAATTATTGAACAGCTCGAAAAGGGGGAACGCATAAAAGTGAAGGATTTAAGCCCAAAAAGAGACTGTGTTTATATTGATGATTTGATTCGTTTTTTAGTGTTGGCAGGTGAAAACACGAATAATCAAATCTATAATATTGGTGGAGGATCTTCTTATTCAGTAGCTGAGATTATTGCTATATGTCAAGATGTTTGGGGGACTAATTTACCCGTTGAATCTGCTGAAATTGAGCGAAAAAACGAAATCCCAGAAACACTTTGTAATAATAATAAGGCAAAAATAGATTTAGGATGGGAACCTGAATTCACCTTCAAAGAAGGAATAAATGCGATTAAAAACCACCTTGCAAATCAATCCAATTGAGTAAGAGAACCCTCATAATAGTCGGTATTCCTGACTTCGATTATTCGAATAAAATGTCTGCTGTGGCGTCTTTTTTGAAGAAGGTGAAAGATGCATTTGAAAAAGAGGGCCATGAGGTGGTATTAGGATTTTCTGCTGATCACAAAGTAAATACTTCGCTAAGCACAAATAATAATGGGGGAGTAAAAGGATTATTAAAATCAATTCTTAAAAAATGGGCGTGGTTTTATCAATCCATTGCTTTTCGCAGGTTTTTTAAAAGACAGGATCAATTAATTCAATTGTACCGTAACAAGCAGCCTTTCGATCATGTTGTGGAATTCCACACTGTTGGTTCAACTTTAGGAAAACAATTAGCGGAGCATTGGAATGCTGATTTCTCTGTGATTTTTGATTCACCTGTTGAAGAACAATTTTACGAGATGCACGGAACGAAAACCACGCATTGGAAACGTATTATAAATTCTGAAAAGGAAACCTTAGAAGCCACGGATTCTATTATGGTTTATTCCCCAGCTTCCGAAGCACATATTCTAACGAAGTATTCCATTAAAGGTAAAGTTGGGGTTTTACCTTGCATTGTAACCAAAACAAACGTAAATAATAATCCTCAGCCAGATGTTTTTAAGATCGGTTTTATAGGTTCGTTTTTAACGTGGCATAAAATAGAGATGCTGGTGCGGGTTTTTAAAGATTTTCATAAAGCACACAGTCATGCACGCCTGCAATTGATAGGCTGCGGCATGGAGTGGGATAAGGTGAAAGCATTGGTTGAACAATTGAATTTAACAGAAGTGGTTGAAATGCCAGGCTTCGTTTCTGAGGCTGATTTATTGAATTATAAAACACAATTTTCGGTGGCACTTATGCCTGGGTCAAATTGGTATGGGAGTCCGCTAAAACTCTTTGAATATGCACAGTCTAACATTCCATTTATTGCACCCACAACTAAAACGGTAGTCTCAATTTTTCAGGCGGATAAACACTGTTTATTCATTGATCCTGAAAATGAGGGGAAATCGTTACTTGAAATGCTGAATTATTCAATTGAAAACCCAACAAAAATGACAGAAATGGCAAATCGAGCGAAGGATTTCGTGAAAGAAAATTTCGAGGATGCGATTTACAGTAAGAAATTGGCGGAAGTCCTAACGACTAAACCATAAAATAATGTTTATTTTGTATAAAATTGAGCTATGAGGGATATTGCGGCTACGGCAAAAATCGGTAAAGATGTAATCATTGGAAAATTCGTGATTATTGAAGATGATGTTGAAATTGGTGATGGCACTTTTATCGGAGATTTCACATTAATTAGAAGCGGATCTAGGATCGGGAAAAATTGTAAAATTAAATCCTATAACGAAATTCGAAACAATGTTAAAATAGGAGATAATTCTAGTTTTGGCAGTCGTTGTACCCTATGTGCTGAAACGGTCATAGGAAGTAATGTGGATGTGAAATTCGGATTCGTAAGTACCACACTTGATTTTAAAAAACAAGTTGATTTGGATGCTGGTGCTGTCGGAGATGGCGCAATTGTTGGCGCAAATGTGTCATTAATGCCGGGCGCTTCCATTGGCAGAGGCGCAATGATTGGGGCATGTTCTCAATTGAGAGATGTGGCAGGAGAAAATGAAATCTGGTTTGGGAATCCCGCCAAGTTTTATAAAATGCGCAACCAATTATAAATAAATCATGATTGAACTGCAGAAAATTAGCGATCGTTTTGATTTAACCGTTGTTGGAGATGAAGATAGAACGATCAAGCGTGTTACGGCTTTGGCGAATCAACAAACAGATGGTTTAACATGGGCAAAGGCGGATAAATATGCCGAACGAATTGAGGTTGGCACCTTATTGGTAAATGAGTCCATTAACTTTGAGCCGAAAGCCGGAGTGACTTATTTAATCACAAAAAAAGATGCCAAGTTAACCCTGTCGCTTATCATGAAGGAGTTTTTCACACCCTCGCCCGACTATTATTTAGTTGACGATACGGCACGACATAGAAAAAATCCTAAAATCAAAATAGCCCGTCAAGCCTTTATTGGACAAAACGTCAAAATAGGTGATGATACGGTCATTCATCCTTATGGTGTGATTGAGGCGGACTCTGTAATCGGTAAAAATTGTGTCATCAAACCGCATACTTCTATTGGTTCTGAAGGAATGGGAATTGCATTGAATCCTGAAACGGATTTATTAGAAAAATTACCCCAAATTGGTAATGTGGTCATGGAAGATCATGTGGATATTGGGCCAAATACAACTGTAAGAAGAGGCGCTTTAGGGCAAACACTCATAAAGGAAGGCTGTAAAATTGGAGCATTAATCAATATTGGGCATAATTGTGTAATTGGGCGGAATGTTATTTTGACCAGTAATAATGTTATTTCAGGATCAGCTGTAATTGGAGATTATGTTTATGTTGGCGTAAACGCAATGATTAGAAATGGGATTGAGATTGGTGAGAAAACACAAATTGGAATGGGGGCTGTTGTCACAAAATCAATTCCTCCAAATGTGGTGGCTTATGGAATTCCAGCTAAGGTAATTCGTTCAAATGAGTCTTAATATCTTAATCATTTCAAGTTATTTCCCCCCCGTTCCTGGGGTAGGTGGCAGAAGATGGGCAAAATTTGTAAAGTACCTCAGTCGTAAAGATGACGTAAATGTTCATGTCATTTCGGCTAATAATACCGTTCAAAATGTAAAGTCGAGCTTTGCAGATGAGTTGAAAAACGTCAATTTTAAACACACGCAATTACCCTCAAATTATCCAAAATACTTAGAGTTTTTGGAGTTTTGGAAACCAACGATTTTTCGTAAAGTCATGTTTCGTACTCAATTGTTTTCATTGAAGCGCAGGGTAGAAGGGAATTATTGGGATTTTAGTGTTTTATGGGAGTCTCATTTTAAAAAGACAATTCCAGCTATTATTCGAAAAGAGAACATTACTAAATTGATTGTTTCTGGACCACCTTATCGCTATATTAAATTTGCGCATGGTTTAAAAGCCGAATTCCCTAATTTAGAATTGATTTTGGATTACCGCGATCCTTGGAATGATTTTAATGATCCTTTTCCAATTAGTGAAGAGCGCCACGAATATGAAAGAGCGTTGGAAAAGGAGATGCTTCAAAAAGTAGATAAAATCATCACAGTTTCAGCATTTCAAAAAAGTTTGATTGAAAAAAACCAGCCAGATAGTGCACCTATTTACCTTGTGCCAAATGGATTTGATCACGAAGATTATCAAAGTAATATTCGTCAGAAAGAAGCTTCTGATAAAATCAAATTAGTGCATTTTGGAACGCTTCATTATTTAAAAGATTATTATTGGGTGCCGTTTTTTGAAGCGTTTGCTCGTTTGAAGCAAGAAAAGCACGACTTGTATAAAAAGATTGAAATTAGCCTTGTGGGTTATTGCCCTGAACAAGTGAGTTTGTTCATTGAGCAACAAGAGTTAGACGTCAAAATTAACGGTGTTTTAGCCCCTTTTGTGGCATATGGTGAATTGAATCAGGCAGATATTGCCCTTTGGTTTAAATATGACGGTTCGCCTGGGGATTTTGCAACCAAATTTGGCGATTACATCTCCATTAATAAATTTATGTGGACGTTCTCTGTTAAAGGTGCGGTTACTGATCATATTGAGGAACATAAAATCGGTAAAGTATTTTATCGAGATGATTCCAATTTAGAAGAAACTATTTACAATGCTATGCTGAATATTGAGAAAGCTAAAGAGCGAGTTTTTAATCCCAATTATGATGCAAGCACCTTGCAAATTGTTAACCTTACAGATCAATTATTAGAAGTTCTATCAAAATGAAAAATCTAAGAAAAGCATTTCGAATTATTGGATGGTTGGGTATTGGAATATCAACTTTAGCTATTTGTTTTCATATTATTATGGGCTTTGGAAATCAAATCTTCCACTATGAAAACTGGGGTGCGCTTTGGGAATTGTTAATTTCTGAATATTTTTTGTGGTGGTATTTGTTTTTCGCCATCACCGCTGTTTTTTGGTATCTTGGAAAAGAACCTAAAACAGTTGTTGAAAAATAAAATAATTATGGTTAATGTTAAACTGAACTTCAGTAGTTAGTCGCTACTGTGATAGGCTATATTTTTTCTTTCTTTTGAAGCAATGACAAAAGGAAAGGCGTATATTTCGGAAAATAAAATCCCCATTGGGAAAGTGGCGGATAAGCATTAAATCTATTTTAGTAAAGCTAATTGATAGAATGACCGACCTTAAATCAATGACAAAAAAGGAAAAAAAAACACGCGAATTAAGTTCGTAACCCTGGAAAATAATTCTCAATGGATGATGAATCAAATATCAAAAAAAAGAAACTCAACATATGGCTGAAATTAGTCATTGGAGCAGCTGCCTTACTTGTTATTTTTGCACTACTGCGTATTTTCGGAGTTTTACAGTGGTATAATATGGACGGTCGCAGTAATATGCCAAATTTGAAGCATGGAGATCAGTTTCTCGCTTCAAATTTAATCACACCTGAAAGGTTCGATTTCATCACGTTTAAAACAGATTATTTTGGATGAAAAGAAGTCTGGGTGAGTCGGTTTTGTGCTTTTGAAGGGGAGACTGTTTCTTTTAAGGATGGTACTTTTTTTATGAATGGTCAGATTTTGGATAGCCATTTGGATTTGCAGTATCGGTATCGTTGTGAAGCTTCTTTTGGTCATGTACTTGCTGAAAAATTAGGACTTGAATTTTATTTGGATTATTATCCCATGGTCAGGCCAGAATACAACCTTGATTCTGTGGATCTTTTCTTGACTTCTGAACAGGTAATTGATCGACCGTTATTGAAACGTCGAATACTCAGCGAACCGAATGATAACATATCCGCCTATTGGGGAGAACCGTTGTGGAATGAAAACTACTTCGGTCCGATCACCGTTCCTAAAGATCACTGCTTTGTCCTTGGTGACAATCGCGATAATAGCTCAGATTCAAGGTATATCTGATTCATTCATTTGGATGACGTTTACGGAGTGTTATTCTAGGAGAGATGACAACGAACATTCGAGATATAGAAAGGCTTCAAAGAAAAATTATTGAGCTTGAGAAGAAAGGACCTCGTTCTAAATATCATATCAGATATCGGAAGTCGCGTAAAATCACGAAGGATCAACTAAGTACATTTGAGCATGAATACAAGATTGAACTGCCGAAAAACTTAAAATAATTCCTTCTACATTTTGGGGCAGCTGGTATGTTTGAGCAGTATGACTTTTTAAAGCGTCCTAATATTTATTATGATTCACCTTTTTATTATGTTTTTACGAAGGAAGCCGTTGAATACTTGATAGATAATGGAGTTTCACCAGATGATATTGAAAATGTAGATTATGATGTCACAAAGGATGAGTTTAATCACCCGAAAATTCAATCCATTATCGGCTCTGTAAAAGGAAGCCCCCAATACGTAGCTATCAGCCTTATGTTCGGTCATGCTGATTGCGGTCATACACGAGTAATCATTTTGTCAGGTGAAAACAAGGGCGCTTTTGGCTGGTGGGGAGGGGCAACAGGCGAATTTCATTCGTACAAGGGGGTTAGCATTTTTTATGAGGAGTACGAAATTATGGAACCTTCCGTTTTTGATTACGAGAAAGTGAACTTGAACTCACATATCAAGTTCCTACAGCGAATTGCTAAGGGTGAAATTCAAAATGAGCCACCCGAAGATGAGAATATTTCAAAAAAGAGCATCATTAATTGGTTTAGAAAAAAGAAGAAGTAAATAAAAAACGACCAGATTAAAATCTGATCGTTTAAATATCTTTTATACTTGACCCAGCAATTGATGTGCTAAATTTAGCCTGTAGAAATGCTCTCGAATGCGGTATCGAAGTGCCGTTTAGAACTTCGCCTTAGTACCGCCCCAACGTCTCTTGCGTCCATACATCCATGAGTAATTTGATCTGTAGAGACCTCCTCTTGTACGGATTAAATAGCTATAGGAAACAGTGATTGTCATGAAATTATCGCGATCTGTTGGGTCTCCTCTTTGTGGTCCAAGATTACCAACTCCATTACCACTCCATAGATAATTTTTTGCATCCGGAAGATCAACAAATGGATTCGGTTCATAACGATTGGCTAATAGTGCTGCATTCGGATCAGAAGACATTTGATCTGGACTAACGTAACGATCACTTATATCATCTAAATAGTCAGTAAATGTCCAGTTCCAAGCATATTCAAATCCAAAACGGTGAATCTTTTTATGTGTGAAAAAGAATCCTCCTCCAAATGGAATCGTCAAAACAACTTTGCTATAATTAACTCCCTCCGTCATTAACGGACGCAATTTAATTAGCTCTCCATTTAACTCTCCTTTTGGATTGTGGTAGATTCCGCCAACACCAGCAAAAAAGTAGGTCTGATAATCTGTTCGATATCTTCCGCGATATCCCACATCTGAAATCGATAGAATTTGTGGATACAGCTCTAACTTAGCATTTAAATGCAAAACGTTATTTGTGAATTGTAAGTTACGTCCTAATCGAGCTCTATTGTCAGAGTTTGAATCGCGTCCTTGAAGTCTATTCCAATCGAATGCTACTTGAACAGCAAAAAGTGGATGAAAACGGTAACGAGCAAAAGCTCCAATATCCCAACGGGTATCGCGCAATTCCATATTGTAAACAAAACCACGCGCCAAATCTCCACTACCTATGTCTCCTAGAAAGTTGGACACACCGGCGTGAACACCAAAGCCCAAATTATACTGTTGCGCATTCGTAAATGTTGCGGAAGCAACCAGACAAAAAAGTACCAGTGTTTTTTTCATGTTTAAAAAGTCCATTTCACGTAAAGTTAAGCCTTTACGCAGAGGAGTCAAACTAAATTAGGAAAAAAAAGCCAATCTTTCGACCATTCAACTAATTTCATTGATATTATGCGTAAATTCGTATGGCTAAAATCTAAATGATGTCGAAGAATAGAATTACTGAATTATTTGGTATAAAACACCCTTTAATTCAAGCAGGAATGATTTGGTGTTCTGGTTGGGAATTAGCAGCAGCAGTAAGTAATTCTGGTGGCTTAGGGATTATCGGATCTGGATCAATGTATCCAGAAGTTTTAGATGAACATATCCGAAAATGTAAAGCAACAACCGACCAACCTTTCGCTGTGAACTTACCCATGCTTTATCCCGCCATTGATGAACATATTCAAACGATTATAAAACATAAAGTGCCGATTGTATTTACATCTGCCGGTAATCCTAAAACATGGACTGCTTTGCTGAAAGAAAATGGAATTACTGTGGTGCATGTGGTGTCAAGTTTGAAATTTGCTTTAAAATCTCAATCTGCTGGGGTAGATGCTGTTGTGGTAGAAGGATTTGAGGCAGGAGGACATAACGGGGCGGATGAAACTACGACTTTTACCTTGGTGCCAACTGTGACCCAAGAATTAGATATTCCAGTTATTGCTGCAGGCGGAATAGCAACAGGAAGAGGTATGCTTGCTGCAATGGTTTTGGGAGCGGATGCGGTGCAAATAGGAAGTCGATTTGTGGCCTCGAACGAATCGTCTGCTCATCAAAATTTTAAAGACAAAGTGGTTGAAACAAAGGATGGAGGAACCCAACTGACCTTAAAAGAATTAACGCCAGTACGTCTGATTAAAAGTCCTTTTTATGAAAAGATTCTGGAGGCCTATGCAACGGATGCAAGTCAGGACGATTTGAAAACACTGCTCGGTCGTGGCCGCGCTAAAAAAGGAATGTTCGAAGGAGATATGGAAGAGGGGGAGCTTGAAATCGGGCAAGTTGCAAGCATTATAAATGAAATAAAACCGGCTGCTTTAATTGTGGACGAAATTATAAAAGAATACCGCGAAGCTTTAAGTGAATTCAACGCGAATAAACATCAATTTTAATGATTAATTACGAAGAGTTTAAGCTTGAAAATGGCTTAAAAGTGATCTTTCATCAAGACAAAACAACTCCCTTGGCAGTTGTCAATGTATTGTATGATGTCGGCGCAAGGGATGAGGATGAGCAGCGCACTGGATTCGCTCACTTATTTGAACATTTGATGTTTGGGGGATCTAAAAACATTCCAAATTTCGATACGCCTTTACAAATGGCAGGAGGGGAGTGTAATGCTTTTACAAGCAACGATATCACCAACTATTATGATACTGTTCCCGCTCAAAATATTGAAACTGCCTTTTGGTTAGAAAGTGATCGCATGTTAGAGTTGGCTTTTACTCCGAAAAGTTTAGAAGTTCAACGTGGGGTTGTGATTGAGGAGTTTAAACAACGTTATTTAAATCAACCTTATGGAGATGTTTGGTTGAATTTTCGTCCCTTAATCTATAAAAATCATCCGTATAAATGGGCGACTATTGGAAAGGAAATTGAGCATATTGAAAAAGCGACAATAGAGGATGTGGAGGGCTTCTTTTTTAAACATTATTCTCCTCAAAACGCGATTTTAGTAGTGGGTGGTAATGTGGAGTTGAATGATGTGAAAACGTTAGCAGAGAAATGGTTCGGCCCAATTCCCGCTCGCGAAAAATATGTAAGAAATATTCCCTCTGAACCAGAACAATCAGAAGCACGCGAATTAATTATTGAACGAGATGTACCTTCAAATGCGTTATACATGGCGTTTAGAATGGGTGACCGCACGAGTGACGAACATTATATTGGAGATTTATGTTCCGACATTATTGCGGGAAGTAAATCGTCTCGTCTATATAACCGCCTAATTGTTGAAGAAAAGAAATTTACGAGCATTTCGGCGTACATCACAGGATCTTTGGAAGCAGGATTATTTGTGATTTCGGGTCATTTGAACAAAGAAACCACGTTCGAAGAAGCTGAAGCTGTTATTTGGGAAGAGTTGGATCAAATTAAATCAGAAATGATGGATCCAAACGAATTGACAAAAGTGAAGAACAAACATAAAACCAGTAAGGTGTTTTCAGAACAAAATTTATTGAATCGTGTGATGAACATTGCTTTTTTTGAAAATATGGGATTATTACATGATATCAATAATGTCCTTGCTCATTATAATGAAATTACTGCGGAAGATATTCGCGATTTCTCTCAAAGAATTTTTGCCCCTAACAAGCAATCCGTTCTTAAAGTAAAAATAAAAAAATGAACAGAGTAGCTGCCCCAGAATATACGCAACCCGAGAGTTTAGCAATTCAATTTCCTGAGGAAGTTAAGTTGGCGAATGGAATCACACTTTATTGGCTGAAAGACGTAAAAGACGATTCTGTCAAGTTGGATATCGAGTGGTGCTCAGGGTCAAAATATCAATCTAAAAAATTGGTCGCTAATTTCACCAATAAATTAATACTTTCTGGGAATGAAAACCAATCTGGGCCAGAAATAGCTGAGAGAATTGATTTCTATGGGGGCTATTTGCAACACGAACTGGATCGTGATCATGCAGGATTCGTAATTTATGGATTGCGGGAAAATATTGGAAATGTATTTGAAATATTTACCGAAGCTTTTGGCTCGGTTACTTTCCCAGAAAATCAATTTAAAAAAGAGCGAAGTGTGGCTACTATGTCTTTTAAAATAGAGTCGAAAAAAGTAAAAAATATCTGTCAAAGACGTTTCATAAAAGCCATTTTTGGTGAAGCCTCAGTTTACGGAAGTTCTGCAACCGAAACCGACTTTAAAAATGTTCAGATAAAGGACTTAAAGGCCTATTATCAATCCGCTTATCAACAAGGGAAACCCGTATTGTTTTTAGTGGGAAATGTTGACGAAGCCTTTATTCAGCAATTGAAAATTTGGACAGAAACATTCAATCCACAGCCATTGGTATATGCGCCTGGTGAACCATTACAAGAAAAAGGAAGAATAGCTAATATAGCCGTGTCAGATGCCGTTCAATCCGCTGTTAGAGCGGGGCGTTTAATGTTCCGGAAAACACATCCCGATTATTTTAAGTTCCAAGTACTAAATACCATATTAGGAGGTTATTTTGGCAGTCGTTTAATGGCAAACATCCGTGAGGATAAAGGTTATACTTACAGCATTGGATCGGACGTTTCTGTAATGGAAGACGCAGCATATTTCGTCATTAGCACAGAAGTTGGAATAGAAGTACGCGAGCAAACTATCCAAGAAATATTCAAAGAAATAGAGCGCCTTCAAACCGAGCTCGTTTCAGATGAAGAGCTCCTAAAAGTAAAAAACTACTTATTAGGAGAATTCCTTCGCCATGCCAACGGACCAATTGCCATGATGGAGAATTTTAAAAACATCCACTTCAATAAATTACCGCATACCTATTACACTGATTTTATCCATGCCATTCATGAAACCACCGCTGCGGAACTGCAAGATTTGGCGGTTAAATATTTACAGAAAGACGATTTGAGTGTTGTTACGGCAGGGTAGTTGACTTTTGTTTTTTTTAATGGGAATAAACTTGAGGATTATATACGCGTAACTTGGATGAAATGAAAAATAAAGACGGTTGTACAGTTTTTAGGATTGAAGTTCCAAAGAAGACAATCGTTGATTTTCAAGGAGAGGTTGTTTATGAAGAAACCCTGGAGGATTGCTGTGGTTTCAGAATATTGAATTGACTGCATTAAATACGTTTGCGATTACTTCTAGAGATATTTCCACCAGTTATAGCTATGGTGACGAGGAGCGTTTTATTGATCCGAATACAGGTTCTGGTTTGTATAATACGCCGCCGCTGGTTGAGTATAAAAAAGAAGGGGATTGGTTGTATTATCGTGAATATTCGGCAAACTACAAATAGATACGAATAAATTAGAAGTAAGAGAGCAGTTCATAAAAGATTTTGAGCATTATTGTCAAGACCTTTACGCTATTGTGTATGAGGCTGAAGATCTTGATTTAAAACAAGGTTATGATTCGGCAAAAGTCGTTTATTCGGATAATATGAACTTCAATAGATTTGAGAACTAAAAGCGTGTCATGTCAATTCTATTTCTAGTCGTATTGATGTTCATTCTCAATTTTTTTTGCCAATCAATGGCTTCGATCAAATAGTTCTGAAAAAAAAATCCCGCATCAGCTTAGCTGATGCGGGAATCTAAGTAGTATAAACTTTGCGTTTTATCCACCAAAATCATCAAATCTTACACTTTCAGGTGGTACACCCCAATCGTCACACAATTTGATAACGGCTTGGTTCATCATTGGTGGTCCACAGAAGTAGAATTCAATGTCCTCTGGAGCGTCGTGTTTCGACAAATATTGATCGATAACAGCTTGGTGAACAAACCCTACGAATCCGTCTCCTTCAGCATCATCCAAATCTTTCATTTCTTTCCAGTTATCTGATTCTAATGCATCAGATAATACCATGTAGAATTTGAAATTTGGAAACTCCTTTTCTAAATCTCTAAAATAGTGAATATAGAATAGCTCGGCTCTTGAACGCCCACCATACCAATAAGATACTTTACGACCAGTTTTGATCGTTTTAAATAACTCGTATAAGTGAGAACGCATTGGTGCCATTCCAGCTCCACCACCAATATAAAGCATTTCTGCATCAGACTCGTTGATAAAGAACTCACCATAGGGCCCAGATATAATAGCTGGATCTCCTTCTTTCAAGTTAAAGATATAAGAAGATACAACTCCTGGATTAACATTCATCCAAGTACCGGTCTTACGGTCAAAAGGTGGTGCTGCCACACGAACGTTCAACATTATTTTACGTCCTTCAGCAGGATAAGATGCCATTGAGTATGCACGAACAACATCTTCGTCATTCTTCATGACAAGATTACGTATTGCGTATGGTCCTTCAGACCAATCTTTTTCAAATTTATCTGGCTCACCCGGATGATCTGTTGGGTGCGCTGTAATATCCATTTCAGAGAATTTAATTTCGCAAGGGGGAACTTTAATTTGTATGTATCCGCCTGCCTTATAGTTCATATCCTCAGGGATATCAACAATAAACTCTTTAATATAAGTAGCAACGTTATAGTTTGACGAAACAACTGCTTCCCACTCTTTTACTCCTAACACCTCTTCTTCAACACGGATTTCCATGTTTTCTTTCACCTTAACTTGACAACCCAATCGCAAATTATCTGCAATTTCTTTTCTCGAAAAGTGAGGCTCTTCCGTTGGAAGAATTGATCCTCCGCCAGTATCTACATGACATAAACACTGAACACAGGTACCACCACCACCACAAGCAGAAGGTAAAAATATACCGTTATTACTTAAAGTACTTAATAAAGTATCACCTCCATTAACTTCGAGTGTCGTATCACCGTTGATTGTGATTGTTAATTTTCCAGCTGGAGAGATTTTCGCTTTTACAAAAAGCAATAAACTCACCAATAGCAATGTAATAATTGCGAATACAATTATTGTTGTTATGATTACTTCTCCCATTTCTATTTCCTATTATAAACTAATTCCACTAAAACTCATGAATGCAATTCCCATCAACCCTGTGATGATGAAAGTAATTCCTAAACCACGCAAAGGAGTAGGTACATTCGAGTATTTTATTTTTTCACGAATGGCAGCAATTGCTACAATTGCCAAGAACCATCCAATTCCTGAACCAACTGCAAATGTTGTTGCTTCACCAATTGTTGAATATTGTCTTTCTTGCATGAATAAAGCACCACCCAGGATAGAACAGTTTACTGCAATTAGCGGGAGGAAAATTCCTAAAGCACCGTAAAGCGCAGGAGCAAATTTTTCCACTAACATTTCAACTAATTGAACAATTGATGCAATAACGGCAATGAACATGATGAAAGAAAGGAAACTTAAATCCATATCTGCATATTCAGCACCTAACCATTCTAGAGCACCCGCTTTTAATACATAATTTTCTAACAACCAGTTTACAGGAACCGTTACAGCCAATACAAAGATTACTGCTGCACCCAAACCAACTGCTGTTTTGACCGTTTTTGATACCGCCAAGTAAGAACACATGCCTAAGAAATAGGCAAAAATCATGTTCTCAATAAAAATACCTTTTAAGGCTATGTTAATATAATCTACCATGTCTCTACTTATTAATGCTCTTCAATTAATGATTTATTTCTAGCACGTTGCACCCATATTATTAACGCTACCGCAAACAGTGCGAATGGTGCCAGGATGATGAAGTTATTATTCATATAACCTATGCTGTAAAGTCCTGTTAGTTCTAATCCTGCCTCTGGATCAACAATGTTGTTTCCAAGAATTGGATATCCGAAGAATTTCCCAGATCCGAAGATCTCTCTAATTACAGATACAATCACTAAGACCATTCCGTAACCCAATGTATTTCCCACTGCATCTAAGAACGAAGGCCAAGGTTTATTTGCCATTGCAAATGCCTCAAAACGACCCATGATAATACAGTTTGTAATAATCAATCCAACGAATACTGAAAGTTTCTCAGCAGGATCAGGTAAATAAGCTTTTAACACCTCATTTACGATAATTACCAATGCCGCAACTACCACTAGTTGAACAATGATTCGAACGCGAGAAGGGATTGCATTTCTCAATAAAGAGATAATTACGTTTCCAAGACCCAATACGAAAAATACCGCTCCCGTCATGATTAACGCCTGCTCAATAGAAACAGTAATCGCCAATGCTGAACAAATACCTAATACTTGCAACGTTACTGGGTTATTATCATCCAGTGGCTCCGTTACTAACCTCTTATTTTTCTTCGAAAATAAAGGCTCTTTTGGTGCTTTAATTTTTTCACTCATGTCAACCTATTATTTATTAAAGTATTTAACATAAACTTGAATGGTGCGATCCACCATTTCTTCAACCCCTTTAGAAGTAATTGTACCTCCAGTAATTCCGTCTACTTTGAAATCGCCAGCTCCAGAACCGTCTTTTACCACTTTGATCTTTTTATATTCACCATCTACTGAAATTACTTCTTTCAAATACTGATTGTAAAAGAATGGTTGCTTAATCTCCGCGCCTAAACCAGGTGTTTCAGTTTTATGATCGAAAGTTGCACCATAAATAGATGATTTATCTTCGTCTACTGCAACGTATCCCCAAATTGGTCCCCAAAGCCCACTTCCTACAACAGGAATGACATATTTTGTTGAACCGTCAATTGAAGCAGCGTATAAAGGGAAATCTCTATCGGCAGGATCCAATTTCTTGTTTCTAAATTGCGTTTTGATATCAACATCAAAAGCAACAATTCCATCTCTTATATTTCCATCAGCATCTAATACGATACATTCATCTTCAATTATATATTGCGCATATAAATCTTCCGCAGTCTTACGATCTACGCCTTCGATTTTAAGTGCACCTAGAATATCCATCTTCTTTTTTACTCTCAAGTTTTTATCTTGAAGCGGTTTTAAACCATAAGAAGCAGCAGCTAATCCAGAACCCACCACAATGACCATTAAAATGGAAAAAAGGAAGGTGTATCCGTTTTTATCTTTATCTATCGCCATGATTATGCGGTTTTAATTCGTTTTAATCTTCGTTTAATATTTGCTTGAATCACGTAGTGATCAATCATTGGTGCCATAACGTTCATGAAAAGGATCGCTAAGAATACGCCTTCGGGGTATGCTCCGTTAAATACACGTATTGTTATGGATAAGGCACCCGCTAAAAATCCGTAAATAAACTTCCCCGTGCTGGTTTGTGCAGCTGAGACGGGGTCTGTTATCATAAATACGGCACCAAAAGCAAATCCTCCAATAATCAAATGATTGAGAGGTTCCAATTCCATATATGGATTAACAGCTGTCCAATTTGCAATTAATCCTACTACTAACCCACCAACAACAAATGATGACATTAACTTCCAGTTACCAATTCCTGTATACAATAAAAGTATTGCCCCAATCAAAATAGCAGCAACAGAGGTTTCTCCAATAGATCCTGGAATCATTCCTACAAATGATTCCCACAAAGGCCAAGCGGATTGAAATCCGCTAATAGCGGTTTCTTGAATGTTCGCAACGGCTTCGGCGCCATAGGTCCACTCTTCTTGAGGGAAGGTGAAGGAGGCCAGTTCACCTAATTGAGTTGCCCCAGTTACCCCTTCAGGTATATCTGCTTTAGCCATGTCACCAATTCCACTCATCCAAACTTTATCTCCCGACATTTCGGTTGGGTAACCAAAGAATAAGAAAGCACGTGCTGTTAATGCAATGTTCACAATGTTCATTCCTGTTCCACCAAAAACCTCTTTACCTAAAACTACTGCAAAGACAGTTGCAACGGCTACCATCCACAATGGAATATCAGCAGGAAGGATTAAAGGAATTAGCATCCCTGTTACCAGGAATCCTTCTTGAATCGCATGTTTGTTTCGGATACAGAAAATAAATTCGACTCCTAAACCAACTCCATAGGAAACAATTACAATAGGAAGGACTTTTATTGCACCGTAGAGCAGTTTATCTCCAAAATGATCCATAAATGCTCCTGCGGTTCCTTCTGCATAATAATGCCAATGACCTGTATTGTAAATCCCAAAAAGTAAACAAGGAATCAATGCTACGATAACCATGAACATGGTACGCTTCAGGTCGATACCATCACGAATGTGCGATCCCTTTTTCGTGGTCTCACCTGGTGTGAAAGCAAATGTGTATAGCGCGTCCCATACTGGGTGAAATTTCGCCCACTTACTTTCGTGAGTCGGCTCTATTTTGCGCAGAAATTTTTCTAAAGACTTCATTCTTATAATTAGATTTTATGATTCAAATTACATGCATTCTTCCTTGATTACGTTAAGTCCTTGACGAATCTTATCTTGAATATCTATTTTGGATGTACAAACGAATTCGCATAATGCAAAATCTTCTGGTGCCACTTCGTAGATCCCTAAATTTTCCATTAAATCAATATCATTATACATTGCTGATTTAATCAATTGCATAGGATAAATGTCAAAAGGGAATACCTTTTCCATCTCTCCAGTCACGACAAAAGAACGAATCTCCCCATTTAAGTTTGTGTCCAAACGTCTTTTTTTATTTGGAGTTAACCATGAAAAGTAAGATCTATTAATAGAGAATTTTTTCGTTCCTGGGCCCAACCAGCCGCCACCAGAAAGTTGGAAGCTCGCTTCATTTCCTTCAGGTATTGCAGTGATTTGTTGATGATAAAACCCAAGATATCCATCTGCAGAAACCTTGTCACCAGTCAATACATTTCCGCTAATGATTCTTACATCACCGTCTGCTTTGATTTTATTTTCAATTAAAGAAGCCATTGATGCTCCTATATTTGTTTTGATATATTCAGTTTTCTTAATCTCAGAACCTGTTAACGCAATAATTCTTGAAGAATCATATTTTCCGCCAATTAATGAACTACCGATTAAAGCTACATCCAACGCATTTACTGTCCATACCACTTCTCCTTTGTTAATTGGATCAATGTGATGAATTTGCGTTCCTACATTACCCGCAGGATGTTTACCAACAATTGTATGTGATTGCACACCCTTAACTCCTTTTAGCGCTTCATCATTTGCTGTATTAGCCCGTGTTGTTAAGTGCACTTTCCCTTGCGTTAATTTGCTTAGAGCGGTAATTCCTGCCTGAAAAGCTTCTGCATGACCATGTAATACGTAATCGTAATCTGGTGCTAACGGTGAAGAATCGAATCCTGAAACAAAAATCGCTTTTGGCGTATCGTTTGGATTTGCGACGATATCAATTGGACGCATTTTAATAAATGGCCAAAGTCCGTTATCCAATAACGCTTTTTTGGTTGCTGCTTCGTCCATTGAATCCGGATTGATAATTCCAAATTCTTCGGCAGAATTTTCAGCATCAGCTTTAATTCTTACCTCTAGAATTTTACGCTTAGCTCCGCGAACGATTTCAGTAATTTCTCCAGCAATTGGCGAAACGAATTTAACTTCTTCTTGATACTTATCGAAAAAGAGAACCGATCCGGTTTTCACTTTGTCCCCAACCTTTACGGTCAGTTTCGGCATAAGGCCTTGGAAATCAGGTGGCTTAATTGCAAATGCAGTAACTTTAGGGGTTGATTTAACCTTTTCAGCTTCTCCTAGCAATTTAATATCCAATCCTTTCCTTAATTTGATAGTCCTTGACATATCTTAAATATGGAATTTGTTTAGAATAATTTGCAAATTTAGAAATCAGATGTTTTATTTGAAACCTTTTTGGGGCCTAAATATTAGTTTAGAATCATTCTAAATAAGGTGAGTGCGCTATAATGTAGTCTAGAGTAGATCTCTTAGCTCCTTTAACCCTTGAATTTCAATAGAGTTGACGTCGTGTAGATGCTGATGTGGGTTGAATAAAACCGTGTGCATGGCGCAGTTTTGAGCTCCTCGAATATCCGTTTCTGGGTTATCACCAATCATGAGTGATTGGCTTGCATTTGCATTTGCGCGAGATAAGGCTGTATTAAAGACTAAAGGGTTTGGTTTATTGACTCCCACTTCCTCTGTACATAAAATCAAATCAAAGTAGTTTGTGAGGCCGCAATTGTCTAATTTAATATACTGAACTTCAGTAAATCCATTCGTTATAATGTGAAGTTGATATTTCTCGTTTAAATATTGTAACGTGTCATGCGCATCTGGAAATAAATTGGTTTTATGTGGGCTGCGTTTAATGTAGTTCTGACCAAGCAAAACTGCTTTTTTTTCTGCACCAATTACTTTGAATTCACTTAAAGTATCCTGAAATCGGATATAACGCAGTTTTTCTTTGGTCACTTTACCATGGTTATAAAGATCCCAGTATTTGGCGTTAATACGCTGATATGTATTTATGAATGAATCAACATTGTCTATAAAATCATGCAATTGCATTTCAACGAATATTTCTCGCAATGCTTCGGATGAATTTTTTTCAAAATCCCAAAGTGTGTGGTCTAGATCGAAAAATATATGTTGGATGTCGTCCATAAAATTGGGCTAAGCAGTTTAATTTAAAAGATAAATGATGGCGCACATTAACAAACTATATGCGCACATAAAAACAACCATTAGCGGAAAAGTTTTTTTGTGGTGTCCATAAAACTTAGCACAAACAATTGAGCCTACTGGGATTGATAAAAACAAAGGCGCCAAAATAGTGATGCCATAAATTCCAATCCTCATTTTAAGTTTTACCATCAATTTATTGAGTCGAGTAAACTTTCGTTTTGGGATATATTCTGTTCCATTGGCTAAAGCGGTTTCCTGCGCTAATTTCCGTTTTGCTGCAGCGCGTTCCATTAAAAAATCACTTAAAAAATAAAATATTGCCATTGAGAAGATCGCACCAGCGGTTGTTGGCACAAAAATATCTAAAAATTGAATGGGGTCTCCAGCTATTTTTGCCCAACCAAAAATGGTCCAATGCGAGAAAAGAAACTTAAATGTTCCGAAAATAAATCCCCAAGTATAATAGTATACCATGCTTAAAGTTTAACGCCATAAGCCAAGTCACCCGCATCTCCTAATCCAGGAACGATATATGATTTGGAATTTAACTTTTCATCAATTGCCCCAACCCAAATATCCGCTGGAATCGGTAGGTTTTTCTTTAGCATGTCAATGGCAGATCGACTCGCGATTGCTGATGCAATATGTATCTTTTTTGGTGTTCCGTTTTTTAACAAAGCTTCAAATACCAGCGCCATTGAAAGCCCCGTTGCTAACATTGGATCTGCAACAATTAAAGTTTTGTCAGTCAAATCAGGACATGCTTTGTATTCTACCATTACATCAATTTCGTCCGTCCCGGTAGGTCTGCGATAGGCCGATATGAATGCATTTTCGGCTTTGTCAAACGTGTGGATTAAACCGTTTTGCATGGTTAATCCTGCTCTTAAAATAGATGCGATTACAGGTTGCTCTGCCATTAATTCAACCTTGGCTTCGCCTAAAGGTGTTTTAACGGATTTTGATTCGTACGTAAGCGTTTTGCTAATTTCATAGCCCAAAATCTCACCAATTCGCTCTAAATTTCTTCTGAAACGCAGCGAGTCTTTTTGAATAGTCTCATCTCGAATTTCAGCAATATAATGATTTAAAATTGAGCTCTTTTTGCCTAATTCATGCACCATAGGACAACCTGTAAATATTTATAGTTTGATTTCAAAGGCCTAATTATCTTCATTATTTAGACCTTAAAATTTTCGTACGCTAAGTTAGCTAATTTTCAGCAATATTCGAAGAGAGAAATAAAAGTGAACATGATTATATAAAGTGAGTTGGGCTATTGTCGTGTACTGAACAACGAGACCTGTCTGATACCCTTGATAAATCCACGAATTGAATCGCTGAACAATTATGGAATTGAGCCATTTGCAATTTGTTTAATAAAAATACGGGAATCACCTTCTTCTGTCAGAGGCACGTGCCTTCATTTTGGAATGATAAAGGGCAACTTTCTCCCGTTCCTTTCGCTTTCTGATTTTGCTGCTTAAACTAATGTTTCGACTTGTTAGAGTTATTGGGCATAATCCGGAGGCGAATGAGATCAATGTTGTGAGTATGAATAATTCAATATATCCCATTATGTTAGAGTCTCTTGATCCGTAAATAAGAATCGCAATTTTAAGGATGAACCATAACCCAATAATTATGCTGTATGATCCAGTGAGCATTATGGGGCGAGACATTTCTTTCAGATCAGTCGGCACCTCTTTATTTATAATGGCTGAATTTGATTGAATAATGACGAGCTCTTTTTTATAGTTTAATGTTTTTAGAGCATGAAATATGAAAGCAAATCCTCCCAAAATATTTATGAAAATTACGGCAAATATATTATTAGGGCTACCCCAAATAGGATAACAAGTATATTGAGCGCTTTATTCATGCTACGCATAAAGTCCGCCGTTCAAATTGAGGGTCTGCCCAGTGAGATACTTGGCTTGATCAGAAATAAGATAATCAATCAAAGCGCCTAATTGGTCAGGGTCGCCTAGCTCTCCCATAGGGATGTTTGTTTTTAGCTGTTCCCGCATTTCCAGTGGTACATCATTGATCATTCCCGCATTAAAGTAGCCAAGGGCAACTGCATTGACAGTAATGTTTTTATTGGCCAATTCTTTCGACAAGGTTTTTGTTAAACCCAAAAGTCCGGCTTTGGATGCGGCATAAGCAGCCGTGCCAATAAAACCCGTTTGGGCAACAACGGATGACATGAATAGAATGCGGCCAAAGTTGGCAGAACGCATGTGCGGAATGACATGTTTACTTACCAAAAAAGGTCCCGTTAAATTAACGGCTAAAGTCTCGCTCCAGTCAGCTTCGGCTGTTTTCCATGACATTCCATTTTTAGACACGCCAGCGTTATGCAAAACAATATCAATTGTTCCAAAATCGGCAACAACTTTTGAGATCAGCGCTTCTATTTGCGCTTCAATCGTAATATCTGCCTGATAGGTTTTAATATTCTCCCCCTTTGTAACAGGAGGATTGTTGAGATAATGCAAGGCTAAATTATAGCCTTTTTCCTCAAAAAAGTTCACGAGTTCAGTGCCTAAACCGCCGGAACTTCCAATTATAAGAATTGTTTTATTCATCTCTACTATCCTTTAAGCCGTTTCAGGGTTTTAAACCACAAGGGCGAATTGTCAATAGTGTAATTATAATAGTTTCGATCCGTAGCGCCAAATTTTCTAAAGAAAATAGCAACTGGCTCTATGTCTGAACCTCCAAAATCAAATGTATCGTATTTGAGCTGGTAGCGTTCAAAAGCATAATTAAATAGACTATACATGGCACCACCTTTTTTTGCTTCTTCTTGTGAGGCTCCTTTCAAATAAGTAATTCGTTTTTTGTCTTTCAAAAAAAAGCCGCTCGCAACGATTTGGTCATTTTCTAAGACTTCGATCAACTCTCCTTTGCCAATTTCAATAGCGTGGTGCATGAGTTGTTTTAGGTTCTGAATCTCTATGTTTCCAACGGCGTCAACTTTGTGCGCAACGGTATCTTCAAATAACTGAATTAAAGGGGAAGGGTCTTTGGCTAAACGAAAAGTGAATAATTTGTTTCCTTTTTTCACAAGCCTTTTTGCATTTGAGCGATACTTACTTGTAAAATCTTCTGTCAACAGAAGTTCCTGATTTTGTCTGCCTTCACTTGTGTTTGTGAGGTCGAGTTCACCACTTCTAAATGAAATATGTTTGAATTCCTTCCTCAGAAATTCGAGTGCCTCGGTCCAGTTAAAGTCTTCTCCAAAAATTGAATACTCTCTCGTAAATGGAGCTTGATACATGCGTTTAACTCCTAGTTTAGTGGTGAATGCAATAGGTAAAACTGTATTGAAATCATCATCACTGATTAAGGCTCCCCAACTTTCAGCCGTGGAATCTAAATACCAGGTATATGAAAACACGTTTTCAGCCGCATCTTTCCCAATGCGGTTGTTCCATTTTTCGGTGTCGATATCTTGGCGGTTTACAAATTTCATTGATTGATCTCAAGATCTGCAAACGTTAAAAACTTGTGTTTAGTCTTATTTTTTTCAATAAACTGTTCTAATTTTTTCAATGCGAAATGGGTACATGCTTTAGGATGTCCAATAATAACACATTCATTGAATCCCTTTTTTAAGTTATTCTTAACCACTTGCTGCAATTTAGTTACAAAATATCCATCCACAGAAGCAGATAGGTTCATGCCTTTGGTCAGCATTTGTTTTTTTAATCCAGGAGATGACATGGGGTAACCATCTCCAATTGGCTTGTGCAAATGCGGTTGCAATCGGCCAAAACCAAAAAGGCGCCAAAAAAACCAAGGAGAATATTTGTAATTAGAAATAGGGTATTCAATAAAATTGCCTTCCGCATCTTCTTGGCATAAATCTGTACTGAATTTCCAGGTTGATTTATTAGGAGTGTTTGTAAAGTCGTAGTAGTAATTTCCGGCGGTAAACTTTCCACCTGGAAAAACTGTAGAATCTAATCTTAATCGAGCTTTTTCAAATGCAGTTGTGATTTTACTAAAAGGTTGTAGACACCATCCTCCGGCTCGGTATGAATGAATCGGTTTGCCTGTCCAACGTCCCAATATATCGCGATATTCCAATACAATATTTATGATATCTTCTTCAGAAAAATCGACCAACTTATAGCGATCGGTTATCATTTTCCATTCAGATCCGTCGTGCGTGCAATCTTCCCAATGCGGGTGAATGTGTAATTGACAATCATGGCCTTCTTTAACCAAATCTTCAATTTGCTGTTTCACCAAGTCAAATTCATGTTTGACTTTAGGTTGCAGGTCTTTATATTTTTCTAAAAGTTTGAGATACCCAGTATCAATGAAAAAGACCATTTTGACACCAGTTCGGTTTGCAATTTCACGCAATAGATTGGTGGGTTCAATGATACATTTTTCAACCGTTCCCGTTGGAGCGCCAAAAAAGAGTTCGTAATCGTACGTTAAAAACAAATTCATTGCGCGCTTTTAAAATTGGTTTTAGATTATTGATCTAAACCACCATTTAATTCCAATTCTCTCATGAATTTTTCTACTAGTTCATCTGCTGAATAGCGAATATTCTCAATTCTTGACTTGCAGTCATTCACTAAAGGTGAATTCGGGTATTCTTCAATAAAATCTTGGTAAGCCTCTTTAGCAAGCGTTGTGTCGCGTAATTCAAAATCGAGATGACTTGCTCGGTTATACTTTACATCTTCAATTCTCCTATAGTTCGCAAATTTTTCAATGATTTGCTCTAAAAGTGCTACGCTCATTTGCGGTTGCTCAGTGGTTAAAGAAATATCTGAAGCTTTTAATAAATAATCTGGTGCTTTAGGATCTTCAGGAAAAATAGCCGCAAAATCTTGAAAGGCAGTTATAGCTTCTTTTAAATCCTTTTCTTTTGGTATATCAAGACTGTTGTCAATGCGCGACTCTAATGCCTTCAAATTCGTTAAAAAGGCAGCAGTATCTAGACCAATTTCAGTCATAGTTGTTTCAATCAGCACTTCATCTGTTGGTTCACTTCCACAAGAAATGATGAATCCGCCACACACTGTTAATAGTCCAAAAAATTGAATCGTTTTCATGCTTGTATTTTAAATTTTATCGTTTACCTCTTTTAAGAGATGGAAACTTCATGCGATAAGCCACTTCAATATCTCCCTTTGAAATCTGGACTAACTTTTTCTTTAAAATCCGTTTTTTCAATGGACTTAAATGGTCAGTAAATAATATCCCTTCTACATGATCATATTCATGCTGAATAATTCTGGCCGCGTAGCCATCATACTCTTTGTCACAATAATTCCAGTTTTCATCATAATACGTAATTCTAATTTGTGGATTACGCATCACTTCCTCACGAATCGTAGGGATGCTTAGGCATCCCTCTTGAAATCCCCATTCTTCACCCTCTTCAGTTTCAATAATAGGATTAATAAATACTTTTTTAAATCCTTTTAATCCAGCCGCTTTCGGATCTGGTTCTTCATCCTCGTCAACCTCTGCAAAAGGAGAGGCATCAATTACGAATAAACGAATTGATTTTCCAATTTGCGGTGCCGCTAGACCAACTCCACTCGCTTCGTACATGGTTTCAAACATATTTGAAATCAAATCAGCTAGTCCTTCGTAATCTTCTTCTATCTCGTCAGCCATTTTTTTCAGAACTGGCGACCCGTATGCTACAATAGGTAGTATCATTGTTGTCCTTAATTTTTTTACAAAAATAGTTGATTTATATGAAATAATCGTCCATCTAAGTACACCGATTCCTTTGCTTTAGCCTTATTTCGGTAAAATTTCGGAATTGAAAAGGGGTTTTTAATCATTATTTGAATTAAAATCGGTGTATTTTAAATAGGTCTACCACAGTTTTAAGGTTACCTATGTGAGTTAATAAAAGCCGTCGGATCGATATATCCACTTGTGTCTGCAGAATAACCACCGCCAAGTGGTAATTCTAAGCCATGTCGCATTTCAAAATGCAAATGAGCAGGATAAATACCGCCTGCTGTGCCTATGGTGCCAATTGGGTCACCGCGTCTAATCAGCTGGTTTGGCTGTGACACAAACATTTCGGTGCAATGCGCATAAAGTGAATTTACCTTATTATAACCTTTCATGTAATGCTGAATCATGATTACAATTCCCCAGCCGTGACCATTATCCTTTGCGGAAATTAAATAACCGTTCGCCATTGAATAAATGGTGTCACCTAAATCAGTGTTTCCGGCACCTAATCCATTCCAGTCATCTCCTAAATGATTGTTTTCTCCAAATTTTTGAGCGTTATAATAACCATCACCATCTGGTTTACCAACTGGGAAGTCAAAATGATCTGCCCATAAAGGATCAATATCCATAGAAGGGCGCGGATGAAATGTTGCCATTGAATGATTGGATTGAGCCATAAACCCCGAAACAATTGCAACTAAAGCAAAAAGAATAAATAAGTTAGTCGATAATTGTTTTGTCATTGTCATAATGCACCTTCACTAAAAATAAACCTTGTGGTGGAACTGATTGACCCGCTTTGCTGCGCTTTTGTGAGTCGAGTATTTTTTGGAAATCAGAAAATTCAATTTTACCTGTTCCAAGATCAACCATTGTCCCAACAATTGCACGCACCATATTGCGCAAAAAGCGGTTGGCTTGAATTGTAAATTGATATCCACCTGACGTCTTAGTCCAATGGGCCGCAGTTACATCACATTTAAAGCTACTGATTCCAGTAATAGTTTTGCTGAAACACTTAAAATTTTCATGCTTCATTAATAAATCACTGGCTTTATTCATTTTTTCAAGATCCAACTCGGGACGAACAAGCCAAGAAGTTTCATTCAAAAATGGATTTTTTTCATTGTGCACAAAATAATGATAGGTCCTGCTGGTAGCACTAAAACGAGAATGTAAACCTTCTGGCACCTTAATCACCTTTTGAATGGCGATATCTTCGGGAATCATACAGTTTAATTTATAAGCAAAAGTTTCAGTATTCCAGTCCGCATTCATTTCAAAGTGAGCGTAAAATTCTGCTGCATGAACCCCTGTGTCGGTTCTGCCGCATCCGGTGATTTTCACTTCTCTATTCCGATTCATTTGTGTGAGCGCATCTTCAATGTATTCTTGCACAGTAATTGCGTTGGGTTGTCTTTGCCAACCAAAAAAATGCGTTCCTTTGTAGGAGAGTTTTAGAAAATAACGCTGCTCACTCATACCGCAAAAATAAGAAAGTTTAAATGAAGAAAATAGGTTTAATGTCAGATACCCACGGATGGGTTGATCCAAAAATCTTCAAATACTTTAAAGATGTTGATGAGATTTGGCATGCCGGTGATGTGGGTTCAATGGAAGTGATTGAGGAACTGGAAGCTTTTAAACTGATTCGTGGTGTTTATGGTAATATAGATGATCATGTGATTCGCGCCACTTGGCCAAAAGTAAACGCTTTTGAATGTGAAGGAATGAAGGTTTGCATGACTCATATTGCTGGCAAGCCTTATAAATATACGCAAGATGCACGTGCAGCGATAAATGAACATAAACCATCTCTTTTTGTTTGTGGACACTCTCATATTTTATTGGTTCAATTCGATAAAAATATCAATAGTTTATGGCTGAATCCTGGAGCTTGTGGTTATAAAGGATTTCACAAAGTCAAAACTATTTTGCGTTTTGTAATTGATGATGGAAAAGTGAAGGATATGGAAGCGATTGAGTTGGGTGTAAAAGCAAAAGTGAATTTATGAGAATCATAACAATTGTTGCAGCCCTTTAGTATACTTGGGCCTTGTGAGGACGCAAATCCTGATAAGGAGGTGGAATCTTCGGGTGTGTCTTATGAGGTTGTGGATTCTATTGCAAAAGATGATGGACTAGTGTTCATCGAAAAATAAGATTACATTTAAAAAAAAAGAACTATGCAAAATATTATCACAGGAACAGGTTCATACATTCCAGAAAAAACTCAAAGAAACGAAGATTTTTTAAAGCAAGATTTTTATAATGAGAGTCAATCCAAAATTCCTAATTCTAATGAAATTATAATAAGTAAATTCAAAGCAATTACTGGAATAGAAGAGAGAAGGTATGTAGATAATAAAATGAAAAATAGTGATATAGGAACTATTGCTGCAGAGAGAGCTATAAAAGATTCAGCCATTGATCCAGAAAAAATTGATTATATCATTGTGGGACATAATTTTGGAGATGTGCGAGATGGATATACTCAATGTGATCTTTTGCCAAGTATTGCTTCGAGAATAAAGTATAATTTGAAAATAAAAAATCCAAATTGCGTGGCTTATGATGTTATTTTTGGTTGTCCAGGATGGCTTCAAGGAGTTATTCAAGCGGATATGTTTATAAAGGCAGGAGAAGCGAAAACTTGTTTGGTGATTGGTTCAGAAACTCTTTCAAGAGTGGTAGATCCCTACGATAGAGATTCTATGATTTATTCGGATGGAGCAGGGGCTTGTATTTTGGAATTAGCAGATGATAATGACAGAGGAATTCTGAGTCATGCAGCTCAATCTTTTACTTTTGAAGAAGCTTATCATTTGTATTATGGTAGTTCTTTTAATCCAGCAGAAGACCAAGGAACTAATTACATAAAAATGCATGGAAGAAAAATTTATGAATTTGCCTTAACCAATGTACCAAACGCTATGAAAATAGCCTTAGATAAGAGTGGAATAGAAATAGAAAGTGTCAATAAGGTATTAATTCATCAAGCAAATGAAAAAATGGATGAAGCAATTATAGAGCGTTTCTATAAATTATACGACAAAGAAATGCCAGAAGGAATTATGCCTATGAGTATTCATAAATTGGGTAACAGTTCAGTCGCAACAGTTCCAACCTTGTTTGATTTAATCTTAAAAAATCAGATAGAAGGGCATCAAATAAACAAAGGAGATATTTTGCTATTAGCCTCAGTTGGTGCAGGAATGAATATTAATGCTATGGTTTATAAATATTAAAAGATTCACTCTTATATTAATTTATTTAATGATTAATATCAGTTCAAAAAAGCGAATAAAATTAATTTTCATAACTTTGGCTAATTATTTTTTAACCCTTAAAAACTAGTATAGCATGCAACTGCACAATACATTAAGTGCCAAAGAAAGAGCCGATCTTATTGAAACAAGAAAATTTTGCTGCTGCACAAAAGATGTTTGCACAAGGATGGGGTTTATTTCTATCCGTGCGGAAAAATTGCTCGAAATCAATTCGATTTTAGCGGATTATGGGACCATGAAGGGTTGCTGGATGGTGCCTATAGCTATGTATTGCCAGATTTTGAAGAATCGGATTCAATGGTAAGTGCGATGTTTTGGTTAGAGACTTTAAGAAGTGATTCCACTGAAAACTCTCCAAAATGGCATTCAAGATACAGTGTTATGGGGTACTGATTTACCGGAAATTATAGTAGTGACCATATCGATATAGATATGACGTTTGAAGAATCGGAAGCGCGAGATGCTCATATCGCTTATATCGATCATAATGATCCTTAAATAGGCTCGTACGAAGTCTTAATGATCGAATTTTTTCAAGACGAAAAAGATGATTGGAAAATCTACGCCATTGGAAATTTAGAATGGACACCCTAAACCATTGTGAAAAAAAGACTCTAATTCGGCTAATGCGATAAAATAAATTAAATTTGAATACGTTAAGAGTTGTGTTACGATAAAAACATAACGAGAAATCGGTAGTTTGACTCGGAAAAATCTCAATGAATGAAAATTAAGCTTACACTCCTTGGCCTTTTAATAGGTTCGCTTTCATTTGCTCAGTCAGGTGGACAAAACACCTATCAGTTTTTGGACTTAGATTTTAATGCACGCTCAATGAGTTTGGGTGGAGACTTTATCGCCTTAAAAGATGGAGACATTAATCTTGCGGTTTCTAATCCAGCCTCTATCACTGAAAAAATCAACGGTAATTTAGCTTTGAATCATTTTATCTATCCTGCCGGAATTAATTATGGACAATTGGCTTATGGACAAACTTTCGAAAACATTGGGACATTTACGGGGCATTTACGCTACGTCTCATACGGGAAATTCACAAGAACGGATCAGTCGGGTGTAGAAGAAGGAACATTTACCGCAGGCGATTATGCGCTGGGTTTAGGATATGGAAAAGCACTGAATAAATACTTTTCTGCGGGCGCGAATTTGAATGTTATCTTTTCACATTTAGAAACTTATACGTCAGTTGGTGTTGGGGTAGATGTAGCAACTACATTTTATGATGAAGAGTCAAATGTGACGGCAACAATTGTAGCGCGGAATATTGGCTATCAAATTAAAGGATATACCAAAGACAATCATGAACCTTTGCCCATTGAAGTCTTGGCAGGGATTAGTTATAAATTTCACCACGCTCCATTTCGGTTCAGTCTTATGGGAACCAATTTAACAAAATGGGATTTAACGTACAACGACCCTTCTTTAACTCCAACGATTGATCAATTGACAGGTGACACAATTCCTGTGCCGTCTGCCAGTTTTGCACAAAAGGTAGCATACCACACGAATTTTGGAGTGGAATTAGTGCCTTCAGATAATTTCTTTGTGAGAGTTGGGTTTAATTATCAACGTAGAAATGCACTGGGAATTATTGACCGAAAAGGAGCGAGTGGGTTTTCGTTTGGCGTAGGGTTGAGAACGAAAAAGTTTGAGTTTAACTATGGCCTTGCGTTCTTTTCTGTTGCAGGAGCTTCAAATGTATTTGGAATCACCACTAACTTTTCGGAGTGGAATAGGAAGAATTAGGGATTAATCTTCATTTCTTTCGGGATTAAATTCCAAAATTCGTTGCGGAAGTTTAGCTTTTCTTTTTCCTTTTTAAGTTCTTTGCTGTTAAACCATTCGTCATATTTTCTGTTAAAGGACTCTCCATCATCTCGTCGAATAGCTGATAAATAGGATTCAATGTTATTCTTACTATTGGGGCAAAACGTGAGTAAACAATTTTGAATTCCAGTAACTAAAAAATAAGGCATACCTTCTATTAGATCGGCCATGATAATCGCGATTTCACCTCTATTTAATTGAAAGTCTTGAAAGTCTGAGTAGATAGATGATTTCCTTTTATCACAAAAGTGAGTCATGAGGCTTGGAATGGAGTCTGTGCCATAGGACAGTAGATTTTTTAACATTTCTATTTCCCGATAAATAGTTAGAAGTATCAACCGGCATTTCAATAATCACGAGTAAATCATTCACGCTGTTTTGAGCAAGACCAAAATTGCCGGGAAATACAACGAAAATCAAATATAAAAAACGCATAAAAACAACTTTCTTTTAATAAACCTTATTGTAGTAATAATGGAGTGCATCATTGGCTCTTGAAATAACCCGTTTATGCGATCTTCTAAAAATGGGGAGCGATTGTAATGTACGGGAATAATAAGGGAAGGGTCGGCGCAATTGATGCATGGCACTGCTCTTAAATATTAAGGCCTGGAAACCCGTGTTGCCTCCACCAGCATAGGCTGTTCGGCGCACTAAACCATCTTCATTTTCAGCCAAATAAGTGCCGTTTTCAAAAGTGGAAGTATCTGCAGCAAGTCCTGTAATCTGAGCCAG
>TARA_B110000037_G_scaffold160420_1_pt1 | contig 71321 bp, 66 predicted proteins | sample TARA_B110000037 | Tara Oceans TARA_B110000037 (sample SAMEA4397196) | marine metagenome | biome: Polar Biome; feature: [MIX] marine epipelagic wind mixed layer (ENVO:01000061); material: water (ENVO:00002006), including particulate matter (ENVO:01000060) such as... | depth 10-100 m | reverse complement strand
CTCGCCGAAGTGATCCACCATATAACGCAGTGCCGCCGATTGCGGGTGATCCACGTCAGCGCGGTTGATCCGGAAACGATGGAGCCACGCCGAGAAATCGTCATGGGCAAAACCCTCGTGGTTGCGGCCGCTTGGTGCGATGAAGTGAGGTTGCTCGACTGCCTGAGCCTGTAGGCCAGCTCTAGTCTTCGTCGCTTTTGACTAGATTGAAGACGACGGCCGCGAGGACGCCGCCTGCACAATTGGCTACGAGATAGATCCAAATGGAGCTCCACGCGGTCAGACCCATCAGGCACGTCGCCACAGCAACGGCAGGATTGAAGACACCGCCCGAGATTGAACCGCCGGCGAAAATGCCCACCATGAGTGTTCCGCCGATCGCGAGTCCAAAGTAGGAGTTACCCTCTGTCGCTTTGGCGGTTGCGACGTGAGGATCACATAGGCGAGAAGGAAAGTGAAGAGCACCTCGACGACAAGCACTGGAACGGTTGCGAGAACAGGCGTCGCGCCCGCCATTGCAGGCTTCAACAAAATGATCGAAAAGGCTGCCAGAGCCGCGGCCGCTACTTGGGCAACGATGTAAGGTATGACATCTTTCTTATCGCATGCGCCGCGCAGCCACACGGCGATCGTGACGGCCGGGTTGTAGTGTGCACCAGAAATATGACCACCTGCATAGACGAGAATGACGAGCCCGAAGCCGATTGCGATCGGAGCGAAGGCGCCTATGCTAGGATCGATAACCGTGGATCCGATGATGAAAACGAGGAAGAAGGTGCAGATGAACTCGACGATGTATTTTTTCATACTGGTTGGATTGTCCCTAGTTTGCCTAGACAAGAGCAAGCTTTGCTTCTTCGGGGTTGTTTCTTTTTTGGCTTAAATAGCTAAAGTTCGAGGTGTGGATGCAATTTCCCTTGCCACTACCGAGGCTGAAGCGATTTCTAAACGCCCGTGGCTCAAGTTGACTGCCGTTTGCAGTTGTCAGGGTCGAATCACGGACATGAAACACATTTTTATTACGGGCGGGGTGGTTTCATCCCTAGGAAAAGGTCTCACGGCAGCTGCGCTTGGCGCACTACTGGAGCAGCGCGGTCTGAAGGTGAAGATCCAGAAGTTTGATCCATACCTGAATGTTGACCCTGGAACGATGAACCCGTTTCAGCACGGGGAGGTTTACGTCCTCGATGATGGCTCAGAGACGGATCTCGACCTTGGGCACTACGAGCGCTTCACGAGTGGGAAACTCTCGAAGGCGAACAACCTGACTTCGGGCCAGATCTACCACGAGATTCTCAAGAAAGAGCGGGAAGGAAAGTTTCTCGGCCAGACGATCCAAGTCATTCCTCACGTCACGAACGAAATTCAGAGCCGTTTTGAGGCAGAGTCAGGTGATGCCGATATCATCATCACTGAGATCGGTGGAACCGTCGGCGATATCGAGGGTTTACCGTTTCTCGAAGCGATGCGTCAATTTTCACTCGAGAAGGAGCACAAGGATGTGATGTTCCTCCATGTCACTCTCGTGCCGTTCCTCACCGCTGCTGGCGAACTGAAGACGAAGCCGTCTCAGCAGTCGGTTGCGAAGCTCCGAGAAATCGGAATCCAGCCGGACATCCTTGTTTGCCGCTGTGAGCGCGACCTGCCGAAAGACCTGCGCCACAAGCTGAGCCTCTTTTGCAATGTGCCGTTAAGGGCAGTGATTGAGGAGAAAGACGTTGAAACCTCGATTTACGAGGTGCCGCTCATGCTGCAGAACGAGGGTCTTGATCAACTCGTTCTAGAATATTTCGGATTCGAGCATTTGGAAAATACCGAGAGCGGGTGGAGCGAAGTTGTGCGTATCCTCCGCTTCCCAAAACACCAAGTTGATATCGGGGTCGTCGGTAAATACATTGAGTTGCAGGACGCTTACAAGAGTGTCTATGAGAGCCTGACGCATGCGGGCATCGCGAACGATTGTCGGGTAAATATTCACCGCCTCGACTCCGAAAAGCTCGAAGATGGCGACTTCGCTAAGTTACTCGAGCTCGACGGCATCCTCGTGCCGGGCGGATTTGGTCGTCGTGGGATCGAAGGAAAAATCGAGGCCGCGCGCCTCGCTCGTGAGAGTGGTATTCCTTACTTTGGCCTTTGTCTCGGGTTGCAAATCGCGGTGATCGAATTTGCCCGCAACGTCGCAGGGTTAGAAGGCGCCCATAGTTCTGAATTTGACGAGAAGACACCGCACCCGGTGATCGATCTTATGCCTGAGCAGCAGGGAGTGACGGATAAGGGTGCAACGATGCGCCTCGGTGCTTGCCCATGTGAGCTCGAGCCAGGCTCATTGGCCCACACGGCGTATGGTCAGTCAACGGTGAGTGAACGCCACCGCCATCGCTACGAATTTAACAACGACTATCTTAAAGCCCTCGAAGAGGCAGGGCTGCGTATTTCTGGCAACAATGCCGAGCGTGGTCTCGTCGAGATTGTTGAAGTGCCGGAGCATCCGTGGTTTGTTGGCTGCCAGTTCCACCCTGAGTTCCTTTCCAAGCCGAGAAAGGCGCATCCGCTCTTTCGCGACTTCATCAAGGCTGCGCTCGCACGCAGGAAGATCTAGAGAGGCCTCCTACGCTTCGAATTGCCGAAGTATTTGTAAGGAATCAGTGATGCTCTGGGCGTCTTTGCCTTTGCAGAGAACGACAGAGCCACGCTTGGCTCCTGTTTCTTCTGAGGCATTTGCGCTCGGGAAGAAGGCCGTCAGCTGATGTTTTTCCATGATCGGCCTAAGGTAGTCCAAGTCTAGGCGCTTTTTCGGTCCATAGTCGTCGAAGGTGTATTCGGAATCAGGGACACAAAAGTCATCTACGATCACGACCGCATTTTCCCAATGCGAGAAGATGATCTCGACCTCCTCACGAAGAGGGAGATTTTCTTCCCAGTGTGCATCGAGATAGAAGAGCGTGTCGGTCTTTGGAATCGCTGAATCAACTGCAAGTTGGCATAGAAAATCTGGAGAGTTGTTTCTATACTGATGGATGTTTTGCCGGTTGAAACGGAAACGCATCCGGGTGTTGGCAAAGTAGCGCGTTTGAATCTCGCACGTATAAACCGGTAAACCGGTCGCCCCAAACAGCGCTGTAGTCGTTCCGAGGAAAGTTCCAGTTTCGACGATCGCTTTGATTGGAAAAGCGTAGAGTAGGTCGAAAAATATGCGCTGACGGAAACGTTGTCCATTGAAGGTGCCGCCCCATGAATCTCGAAGGTCTTTTCGCCGGAAGAAATTGAGGCGGCCGATGTTCGCCTCTCCGATAAGTTTTTTGAATAGTTGTTTCATCTTCGTAGCGGTTGGACTGTTTGCGGCGGCGGACTGAAGGGGAGGGCTGCAGGTTTAGAGGTGAATGCCGTAGCTAGTTGTGAAGCATTCGCTGGCGTCCAAGCGGAGAATGCCCGGTTTGTTAGCGAGTTCGTTGTCGTGGCTAGGGTTCTCATCGAAGCTGTGCCAAGGTTCGAGGCAGACATAGCCTGCCCCTGACTTCGCCCATATGCCCATGTGGGGACAGTTTCCGCGATCGAGCGTCAGGCGATGTCCGCGTTCTCGATGTTCGATCGAGATGCGCTGCGATCGGATGTCCTTAAAAATAAGGGCATCGTTGTCGAATAATGAGGCACTGAGAGGAATGACATCTTGGTCGCGCAAATAATCATTCGTTGGGCGTTCGGTTAGAATGCCATCCTCCAGGAAATATCGATCAAGGGTTTCAGGCTGATCGAAGCGGAGGCAATAATCGCTGAGTGAACTGTCTCCCAGTGGCAGAGTGAAGGCGGGGTGCGAGCCAATCGTGAAGAAGAGGGGGTCGGCGCCGGTGTTGCGTACGTCGTAGCGCACGCTGAGTGTGTTCGCGAAGAGTCGAAAGCTGACCTCGAGCTCGAAGACGAAGGGGAAGACCGCTTTTGTTTCCTCGCTTGAGCGCAGGACGAAGCTGATTGCATTGGCTTCCTCTCGGACGAGATCGAAAGTGGAAAACTTCGCGAAACCGTGCTTATCCATCTCATAGCGCTGGCCTTCATAGATAAAGTAACCGTCTTTTAGGCGGCCTACGATAGGAAAGAGAATGGGCGCGCTGTTGGGCCAGATGCTCGGCTCATCTTGCCAGATGAACTCCTCTCCGGTGGACAGGGACTTGAGTGATTTGAGCTCGGCTCCGAGACTTGAGACGGTGGCGGAGAGATCTTCAGAATGTAGGGTGTGAAACATAGCGGCGGCGTATGAATACTTCGTGCTCTTCGCAGATGACTTCAAGCCACGATTTTCTCTCCTCCATTTTGTCCCTCTTTGGAGGCCTTAAAGATGACTTAATCTCATGATTCTGGCTCGGTCTTTGAATTGTTTCGGTCTTGCCTTTAACTAGTGGTGGAGGGTCTTGTATTCCTTATGTCCACTGACGCCCGACATCCTTTTCTTGATGGTTTGAGTAAGCACCGCGGTGCTCCTTCTACGATTCTTGTGATTTTCGGGGCTTCGGGCGATTTGACCGCGCGCAAACTTGTTCCAGCCCTGTTTAACCTAGGCTTAGACAATCTCCTGCCAGCTGATTTTCGCCTTATTGGATACGGTAGGAAGCCGGTTCCTGACGAAGCGTTCCGCAAATCGGCTAAAGAAGCGGTTGAGACCTTTTCCCGTCGCAAGCTTGACGACGACGTCTGGGGTAACCTCGAAAACAACATCACTTATCAAGCTGGCGGCTACGATGACCCCAAAGCCTTTAAGGCCCTAGCAGAGAAAATTGCTGAGATGGAGGCCTCTGCGCACCATCCTTTTCAACTCGTATTCTATGTTTCAACCCCGCCGAGTGTCTTCAGCGATATCGTTGTCAACCTGGGCAAGTGTGGTCTGGCGGCGCATTCCTCACAAGATCAGCGCGCTAAGATCATCATCGAGAAACCCTTCGGTCACGACCTCGAGTCAGCGCAGGCGCTGAACAAGACGCTCACGCAGCATTTTGATGAATCACAGGTTTACCGCATCGATCACTACCTCGGTAAAGAGACGGTGCAAAACCTTCTCGTAGCGCGTTTTGCTAACTCGATTTTTGAGCCAATCTGGAACCGCGAATACGTTGAGAGCGTTCAGATCACGGTTGCGGAATCCGTTAGCGTGGGGAGCCGTGGTGGTTATTATGACAAGTCGGGTGCGATGCGGGATATGCTGCAAAACCACACCATGCAGCTGCTTGCCCTCATCGCGATGGAGACGCCTGTCTCGCTCGATCCCGAATCGATCCGCGATGAGAAGGTGAAGGTGTTAAAGGGCATACAACCACTCAATCTATCTCTCGACGAAAATACAGATGTTGTCCGCGGTCGATATACGGCCGGACTTCTCGACGGCGAAAAAGCGAAGGGTTATCTCCAAGAAGAAGGCATTCCTGCCGATTCTGCGACTGAGACCTATGCGGCACTCGCTCTCCAGATCAATAACTGGCGCTGGCAGGGGGTTCCTTTCTATATGCGCTCGGGTAAATGTATGCCGAAGCGTGTATCGGAAATTTCGATACAGTTTAAGCGTCCGCCGGGGATTTTATTCAGTGGAAGCAAACAATTTGATATCGCTTCAAATCAATTGGTCATTCAGGTCCAGCCGGACGAGGGTATGACTCTTTTGACGAACTCGAAGGTTCCGGGTTTGGAGACACGGACGCAGCTGGTGAAGATGCACTTCCGTTATGCAACGACCTTTGGGTCAAATACGCCTGAGGCCTATGAGCGCCTGATTCTCGACTGTATGGTAGGGGACTCGACCCTCTTTATTCGTGGTGATGAAACGGAGGCGTCTTGGAAACTCATTACGCCTGTGCTCGATCACTGGAAAGAGTGCGGGCAGCGCGGCGTGGCCGACTATGCGGCTGGAACGTGGGGACCGCCTGAGTCGGAGCGTATGCTCTGGCGTCAACGTCATCAGTGGCGCAGTATCTAATCGAATAATTTGCAGTGAAGACTTTCCTATGAGTGCACTTATACATGCGTTGCCCGGCTTGGAAATGAGCGTGAGTGAGCTGACGGTCCAGACGGGTCAGATGTGGGAAGAACTAGCGACGGCAGACGGTGGCCAGTCTTCGGACTTCCGAGCCTGGCAGATGAATCTTTTTCTCCACTTCGGCTCTAAAACACCGGTTGAGGAAGCGAAAGCATGTTTTGATCAAGCGATCGCTTTTGGGCAGGTCTACCCCTGCCGAATTATTGTGTTGTCTGAACGCGATGATGGCGAAGGTGAGGGCGGTGAACTTCAAGGGAAGCTGTTCAGTCAGTGTTATCTGGGAAAGAACTTTCGAGACCTATGCTGTTGTGAAGCCCTCATGCTTAGCTATCCCAAGGGATTGGATGAACTCGTCGCTGTGCAGTGCTCGCTTTGGCTCGAAACTGACCTTCCTGTCCACTACTGGATACACCGTATGGAGCCCACCGTTGTTGAAGCAAATTTTGGCACGATACTAAAGCTTGCTCGCAGAGTTGTTTACGATCGGAGCATTGAGGCCGATGCTTCAGATGGATTTGACGGATTGTCATGTCGCCGAGTGCACGACATCACCTACGCTCGTCTCTTGCGGATTCGACAAACGATAGGACAACTCGTTAGCGCTTTTCAACCTGTTGAGCTCGTCGAAGGATTGGAAAGTGTTCAAATCGAATCGGTTGATGCGCTGAAGGCAGAAGCGCACGTTCTTGTTCAATGGGTCGGCAGAGCGCTGGAACGCTGCTTCAAGGTAGCGAAGCTGGAGAACGTGATTGAGGTCGGTAGCGCCCTCATTCCAGAAACATCTGAAGGCAGTATCATCCTCCGCTTTACGTATGCGGACGAAAGTAAATCGCTGATTTGGTCTTATAATAACACGACGAAGGTAGGTTTGTTTAAAGCCGAATTTCCTACCGTAAGTGTTAGCCAACCGGTTCACCTTGAGCCTGTCGGTGATGTGCAAGTCCTCGCTGAAGCATTTTTCTTTTGATCCAGTTAATCTCGGGAAACGTTCGATTCATAGTGCTTGGAGTTTCTCTCGGTGAATGATCTTCTCTTGATGAATGAGTAAGGCCCTCAAGCAGGTAGGTGGATTTGCCAGTGCGACAGTGTTGTCGCGGATCCTTGGCCTAGCGCGGGATGTTCTGATGTTCGCAGGGTTTGGAGCGGGGCCTTATCTCTCCGCCTACTTAGTAGCGTTTACGCTGCCGAACCTTCTGCGTCGCTTGGTCGGCGAGGGGGCGTTAACTTCAGCAGTGATCCCTGTGCTTTCGGAACGACTTGAGAGCGGAGGGAAGGCAGCTTCTTTCGATACCCTGAATCGGGTTTTAAGTCGGCTCTTTCTCGCTCTGTTGTTCTTCAGCATTCTAGGAATTGGATTGCTCATTGCCCTGTCGCTGGTGCCAGGCGTGAGCTTGCGCTGGCTGCTTGCAGAGCGCTTGGGAGCGCTGCTTTTGCCCTACTGTATCTTTGTCTGTGCGGGTGCGATCGTTGGAGCTCAGCTCAATATCTTGCAGCGATTTATGATCCCTGCCTTGGGTTCGGTTTGGCTCAATATCGTAATGATCGTGGCGATAGGGCTTGGTCTTTGGCTGATGCCGGGCTCGGTCTATGCACGCTTGGTCTTACTCTGTGTTGCGGTGCTTCTGGGGGGCTTCTTGCAGTATATCATTCCTGCCTTTGCCCTGCGCCGAGAAGGTTGGACACCACGTCTCGATGGCTCGCGTGACGAATCGCTCACAGAGGTTTGGCGCTTGCTCCTTCCGGGGATGGCCGGTGCGGCGATTTTACAGGTAAATCTTCTTATCGCGCGCTTGCTAGCGCTCTCCATCGATGATGCTGCTACTTCGATTTTATATCTCGCGAATCGGCTCGTTGAGCTGCCTTACGGCGTCTTTGCGGTTGCGATTACAACGGTCGCTTTTCCGCGCCTTGCGCGGGCCGTTGCCCAGAAAGATGAAAGTGATTTTCGTTCCGCCTATGAACAAGGCCGGACGGCTATTTTTTTGATCACTCTGCCAGCCGCTGTTGGACTCTTTGTCTTAGCTGAGCCAATTTTGATTACGCTCTTTGAGTGGGGTCTCTTTGATTCGCGCTCGGTCCTGCGTACTGTTTTACCACTACAGATTCTTGCAATCTCGATGCCCTTCTTTAGCTGGACAATGCTGGCCACCCGTGGGCTTCACTCGTGGAAGAAAATGAAACTTCCCATGCGTGTCGCGGGAGTGAATGTCGTGATCAATCTTGTCCTCGGTCTTTGGCTGATGCGGTATTGGGGCGTAGTTGGTTTGGCGGTCGCTAATTTGGCCGCCTCAGTCGTGGTCGCACTCTTGCTTGAAGCTGCGCTGTGGAAGCGCGGTGTCGTTGGCGTAACAAAGCAGAGTGTTTGGGGCTTGGCCAAGATGGCGGTAGCGTGTGCGTTGATGGCCGCTGTCGTGCTTGGGTCATGGCGGCTCATCCTCTTGCTTGAGTTGAGTGCTAAGCCGACGGCGGTCCTGCTTGTCCTCCTCGGGATTCCACTCGGCGCTTTAACCTATCTCGGTGGTCTCCACCTCTTGGGTGTTCCAGAGCTTAAGGAATTACAGGCCCGATTGTTCGAAAATTTCGGCCGTAAAGTTCAAGCCGATTAATAGCCATGTGGCGGATTGAATAGGCTTGAAGGCACGCCCGGATTGATCCGAATTTCATCGATCGTAAGGACGCTGGAATAGCCGTCGTCCCTATTGATAACCAATCGCTGGGCAAAAAGAACGCCTCTGATAAACTGAAAATCGCTAGGATATGTTTCAGTTATGACGACGGATCCGTCCGGTTTTGTGATGGTATTTATCGTCTTCGTTTCAAGAAAAGTCCGTTCCGTCCAGATATGTCACCGTGATACGATGACATGCACTTTCGTCTTCGATGACCTCAATGCCTTTGTAGCTGAACTGAGATTTGTCTAATCCCTCAGCAGCGAGGGGGTTTTCAAGGGGTGATTCACGAATGAAATCGGCCGCGTCTTTTGCATCGAGGGTGCGAAACTGTTCATTTCTTCGATCTGAGTTTAACTGCCATACAGTGTCACCGTTGTATGCCACAACGACGCGGCGATTATCCTTGTGATCCATGACCTGCCGCACGAAATTCGACCGCTTTTTCATCACTTTGATCCTGACCGAGTTTTGATCATCAACGGTCAGCGTGCCCTCGATGACAATGGACTTCAAATCGTTGAGGTTTGCTCGACCACCGGCGGCATCGACATAGCGGTCGAGAACCCATTTCAAGTCACGCTCTTGGGCTGCGAGAAGTGCAGGGATTAGAATTAAAACGAGGGCTGGGAGTATTCGAAGCATGGGGGGAGTCGTAACTGTCTACGTCTTATGTATTAGTAAATCGGTCAGTAGGGTGTCAAACACCGGCAATTCCTGAGCTGCGCGCGTTTGCGGTGGTCAAAGCCCTTTGTCGGTCACACCACCTTCGCTCGCGGTCGAAGCCAATTTAGCGTATTTACCAAGCACTCCACGTTTCTCGCCTGGACCTTTCGGCACGTAGGAGGCCATGCGTTCGTCGAGTTCTTTGTCCGATATGAGAACAGAAATGGTATTCTTGACTGCGTCGATTTCGATCGTGTCGCCACTCTTGACGACTCCGATGGCACCGCCACAAGCAGCTTCGGGCGTGATATGCCCGACATCAAAGCCATGCGAGCCACCTGAGAATCTGCCATCGGTGATGAGGGCGACCTCTTTGATCAGTCCACGCCCCGCGACCGCGCTGGTCGGCGACAGCATTTCGCGCATTCCAGGACCACCGACAGGGCCTTCGTTGCGGATGACGACGACATCGCCGGCGACGACATCGCCGCGCAGAATGCCTTTGAGCGCATCTTCTTCGCCTTCGTAAACTTTAGCGACGCCTTTGAAGTAGAGTCCTTCTTTCCCGGTGATCTTGCCCACTGCTCCGCCGGGAGCCAAGTTGCCGCGGAGGATGCGCAGGTGGGACTCGGACTTAATGGGGTCGTCCCATGGGCGCACGATGTCCTGCTTTGCGGGAAACTCCGGATAGGGTCCAACGCCATCGAGGGATTCGGCGAGTGTCTGGCCGGTGCAGGTCATGCAGTCGCCGTGAAGGAGGCCCTTATCCAGAAGTATCTTCATCATAGGGCGAATGCCACCAATGCGGATGAGGTGGCTCATGTTGTATTTGCCAAAGGGTTTCACGTCGCAGAGGAGAGGCACCTTTGATCCGAGCACCGCAAAGTCGTCGATCGAAAGCTCGACCTCAGCAGCATGTGCGATCGCGAGGAGGTGAAGGACGAGATTCGTCGAACCACCTAAGGCGATGCAGATGATAATAGCGTTTTCGAAGGCTTCCCGGGTTAGAATGTCGCGGGGAGTGATGCCGAGCTCGAGCATCTTGAGGACGGCCTTGCCCGCGTTTTCACAGTCGAGGCGTTTGTCTTTGCTGATCGCAAGTTGCGCACTGCTGCCTGGGAGACTCATCCCAAGGGCTTCAATCGCGCTCGCCATCGAGTTGGCGGTATACATGCCACCACAGGATCCGGCTCCCGGAATCGCACACTTTTCGACTTCTTTGAGACCTTCGTCGGTAAGCTGTCCCTTGGCATGTTGCCCGACTGCTTCAAAGACCGAAACGATGTCCATCGGCTTCTCCTCCTTCGTGTCGTTCTTTGTGAAGCCGGGAAGAATACTACCACCGTAGACAAAGACTGCAGGGCGATTTAGGCGTGCGATGGCGATCATACAGCCGGGCATATTTTTATCACATCCACCGATCGCAACGAGGCCATCGAAGCCTTCTGCTGCGACAACCGTTTCGACGGAATCGGCAATGACCTCACGGGAGACGAGACTGTAGCGCATGCCCTTGGTTCCCATCGAAATGCCATCCGAGACTGTGATAGTCCCGAAGGTGACGGCTTTGCCGCCGTTTTGATTGATGCCGTCTTGGGCTGCGCTTGCGAGCTCGTCGATGTGCATATTGCAGGGCGTGAGATCGCTCCAAGTGCTAACGACACCGATCTGCGGCTTTTTAAAATCCTCATCTTCGAAGCCAGTGGCGCGAAGCATTGAGCGAGCGGGGGCGCGGTCGTCGCCGTCGACGACAACAGAAGAATGTGGGCGAGGTAGGTCTGCCATAAGGTGAGGAGAAAAACCGTTCACCGCCTGAAATGAAAGGGAAAAGCTCGTTTCGGGCAGAAAGTCTTCTTTGCCTACCCTTATTCAGCGAATTTTCTTCTCCTTCCCCACGATCTCGCTTTCTTTCGTTCTTCTGCATGTTTGATCTCCAGCGCATTCTAAAAGCCCTCCTCTTTGCGACGAACGAGCCGCTCTCGATTAAAGACGTACAGGCTGTTATTACCCGCTATCACCATCAGGCGGACGAGGAACGTGCGGAACTGGTTGCCGAATCAGGCGAAAACGCCGCGGCCGACGAAGAAGGGCAGGGCGTGATGTCCGACCTTCTCGACCAGGTGCCCACGTTGCTCACGTCGACGCAGGTACGCGAAGCGATGATCGAAATCGCGAGTGAACTCGTCGAGGAGCGTGCGCCTTACCGCCTGCAAGAGGGAGCTCTGGGCTATCGCCTAATTGTTGCTCCCGACCTCGCGGACTGGGTGCGTTTGTTGCGCGATGAGCCACGGCCGCAGCGCTTCAGTCCAGCGCAGATGGAGACCCTTGCGATTGTCGCCTATCGTCAACCTGTGACACGGGCCGAGATCGAGGCGATTAGAGGTGTCTCGAGCGACAGTGCTTTAAATCGCTTGGTCGAGCGCCAGCTCGTTGCTGTGATGGGCCGTGCTGAGCTGCCAGGCCGCCCCTTACAGTTTGGAACTACCGACGGCTTCTTGGAGTTCTCTGGACTTAGGTCGATTGAAGAGCTCCCAGCTAGCGACGTGCTTTCGCCTCAGCAATTGAGTGAATGGATCCTACAAGCGACGAATCAGGAGCCGGTTGTAGGCAATGCCGAGCTCGGACTTGCCGATGATCGGGCGGTCGAAGAAGCCGCTCCGGTTGAGGAAGAGCCACCGGCGGAACTCACTCAGGGTGAGGCAGAGGTCCCTGAAGAACAGCCCGAAGAATCCAAGTAGATTGCTTTTCTTGGTGGGGCACCAGGTGCTTTATCTGCACCTAAGGTTAAGGAATGGTTACGGTTTAACCTCGCCTATTTTGGCGAAGTGTGAATGATCCTAAGCTTTTTAGCGAACCCTCACCTATCCATCTATGTTTCCTTCAGTAGACCCAAAATTAGTGTTTGAAGTGTTTAATGACGGTGCAGGCGGAGTTTCCGCTCGGTGTTTGAATGCAAGCATTACGACATGCGCAGATAGCTTCGTTGATTTTGAGGTTAATCTCTCCGCTGCGATTGCAAAACACTATGGTGATGAAGCGCAGCCTTTGGCTGAAGAGGTCCACTTGGTCTTTGATCAAGACATGGCGACGGCTCTGACGACAGCGTAGATGCGTTGTTGCACGGTCGCTAGTTGTTTGGGTGCTGTGCGCTATTTGATTCCACTCTGGATCGTCCTTCCGCTCAGCCTTTTTGCGCAAGTAACGTCGTCTTCAAAACTGGTTGTAGAAGAGGCTCGAACACGCGTTTTCATCGCTGAAGTGACGCTTGCAGTCAGTGATCTAGCGCTATTGGAAGTGGATGGCACTCCCATCCTGAAGGGGCGCTATGAAATTCGCGTGCCTCTTCGTAAATCCAAAAACGAGTCAGGTGAACTCTTCCTGCCCCTCGACGAGACCGGCGAAGCTGTCTTTGCACAGGGCGGCGAGCTGACAGGCTGGTGTGACTCGGAGACCTTCCCAGACGCCCAGCGACGGCTCTATTGCCGCTTCACGCCCTTCGACTCAGGAAGTAGAAATGGGCGGCTTGATTTACATATCGATCTCGGAAATCGGACGGTGAAGTTCGTCACCAATTATAGTTTTACGAGCGAGTAGTTCCCTTGCGACGAAATCTTGATTGTTCTCGGATTAGAGCACGAAACTGATTGCGAGCGCTATAAGCAGTGTCGTCGTTTTCTGGATACGAGCCGTGATTGTATGGCCCGAACTGACAATTAAGCTCAGCTCAATTGTCTTCGGTTGGGCTCTTTGCTGTGTGCTTAATGACTTCGTGGACCCGACTGTAGTAGCCGACGGCGAGCTCGAGGCATCTGGGAGTGAGTCCGCCGATGTGTTTTTGAACGATGCCGAAATGACTAGCAGGGTTTTCGGGGTCTTTACGCTCGGTTGAAAAGGCGAGATGGAAGTCTATCCCCGCGCGCATATCCGATCCCTCTTCAAGGGCTGCTTTCAGCTCCCCGTCAGTCGTGCTTGGATAGATCGTCGACTCGAGAGCGATGAGGACGCCTTTCTGCATATGTGGAGCGATCGCTTCGGCTGCCTTGAGGACGTAGGATAAGTCAGGTTCGCCGTTGGCATTGAGCGGATTCGGGACACAGATGATGGCTGCATCGACTTCAGTGATACGCTTGAAAGAGGCTGTAGCTTCGATTCTGCGATGCTCGAGGAGTGAGCTGAGATCGTTCGCACTGATGTGCTCGAGATAACTTTCCCCCTCGTTCACGCTCTTGACCCTGTCCTCGTCGAGATCGAAACCGACGACGCGATGTCCTTTTCGAGCAAACTCGATGAGAAGAGGTAGCCCGGCGGTGCCGAGGCCGATAATTCCGACCTTTTTTTCGCTCAGGTCTGAAGGCAGACCTTCGGCGGCAAAGGGCGAAGTCGTGTGTGTGTAAGATGGGAAAGAGTGGATCGTCATGCAGTCGTCGGGTGAAGACCTAACTTAGTAGCTTAGGTGTCTGATTGTGGGTATAGTTCTAGCCCCCATGGTGCTACAATTGAAATTCGTATTTCGCGTCTATTCGAGAGCCTTTGAATTAATTTTCCGATTCGAGGAAGCTTTTGATCTTCTCGATCACAAAGGCAACTTGGGCCTCTTCGAGTTCCGGATAGATTGGAATGCTGACCACTTCTTCAGCGAGCTGCTCACAGTTTGGAAGCGGTTGGGCGGCCGTCGGTAAATTTGCAAAACAGGCCTGCTTGTGGAGAGGAAGGGGGTAGTAGATTTCAGCTCCGATCTCAGCTTCGTTGAGGTAAGTGCGGAGGGCATCCCGACGGCCCTTCCCAGGAAGGCGAAGGGTGAATTGGTTGTAGGTGTGGAAATGCCCTTCGAGTTCTACCGGGAGGATGAGTCGCGCTGAGGATTGCTCGGATAGGCAGCCACTTGTACATCCGCTAGACTGGGCTGCCGTTTCGACACCGTCGACACCGTCGACACCGGCGAGGCCCGCGCGATAGTGTGCGGCATTCGCACGTCGGGCAGCGAGGTAGCCATCGAGCTGCGGTAACTTGAGCCGAAGGAGGGCCGCTTGAAGTGGATCCATGCGGAAATTTCCACCGATGTGCGAGTGGTAGTATTTCGGCGCAGAGCCGTGATTGCGGAGGATGCGCATGCGCTCTGCGAGGTCGGCATCTTGGGTGAGGACGATACCGCTATCGCCGAAGCCTCCTAGATTCTTGGAAGGGAAGAAACTGAAGGCGCTCGCTGTTCCCATGCTGCCAGCTTGACGCTCTCCGATGCGGGCACCGATCGCCTGAGCGGTGTCTTCGACGACGTGCAAGGAATGCTTCTTGGCAAGTGCGAGGACTTCGTCGAGAGGCGAACATTGACCGAAGAGGTGGACGGGGATGATCGCCTTTGTCTTCTCCGTGATGAGGGGTTCGATATCGCTCGCACGCAGGTTGAAGCAGCGTTTGCAGCAGTCAGCAAAGACAGGTGTAGCACCGGTTCGGCTGACACAGCCAGCGGTGGCAAAGAAGGTGAAGCTTGGAATGATAACCTCATCGCCCGGGCCTATTTCAAGGGCCATCAAGGCGAGTAAAATGGCATCGGTTCCTGAAGAAACGGAAACCCCGTGGGCAGCACCCGAGTAACGGGCGACTTCAACCTCAAAGGCATCAATTTCTGGGCCCATGATATAGCGACCCGAATCTATCACTGCGGCAGCGGTAGTTTTTAGTTGGTCGGCGAGGGCACCATTTTGGGTGGTTAGCTCAAGAAGAGGAACGCGCATTTGCCCATTGAAAAGAGGCGCTGCATAAAGGGAAGACTAGAATGTCTGTCGTCCCTTCTTTGACAGAGGAACTAAGCCAGATAGCTCAGCACTGTTTGGGTGCCGCCTTGGGCAGAGGTTGCTCCATTGATATTGGCGAATAGCTGTGCGCCGGAGACTGTGAGGCGAGACTGAACGGCACTTCCAGAGAGTAGCCCTAAGAGGCCTGAATTTCCGCCTGCAGCACTGAGGAGGGAGATTGCACCGCTGTTCGCGCCGCCGGATTGTCCGCGTTGTAGCTGGACGATCTGTTGGACGGAGGCGATCTGGTCATCGACCGTAAAGAGTTGCTCATCGAGCAGTTCGATCGCCCCTACGACACGTTCACCAAAGGCGAGGAAATCAAAGTCTCGTTCGTCTTGGGAGGGGGCAGGGGTGTAGTCGAAGTTGGCGTTAACCGTGGTGGTGGTTGTGCCGTATCCTATGTTTTCGAAAGTGAATCGCACGCCGAGGCCGGTATCGATCGAGTGCTTGCCATCTGCGCTGAGATCGAGGCCATCGATACGCTGTTTCATGCGGCCAAAGGCATCGCGCACTTCAACGATCGAGTCAGCTCCCTTGTATTTAACCGTCAGCTTGTAATTGCCTTCAGCGAGCTCACCCGTGAGGGCGGAAACGCCATTGTTTTCGATCTCGAGAAAGTTGACGGCCGGCGCGCTATACTTACGTGGGCTTTTATATGACCACTCAGCCTCGGCGGTGGTCTCTGGATTTCGATCATCGCCGACCAGATTGTGCCAGGAGACGCGTTCGTAGTTGAGGTCGGCGAAGAGTGAAACGGGGCCATCGTTTGCGTAGTCCCACTTGTCAAAGTTTTGGGAGCCTTGAATCTTGTCGATTTCGATGCGGATGCCTGAGGCAAACTCAACCGTTTCAAGTCCTGTGCCCGTGAGGTCGACGCCCGTGAGGGTTTCTAATTTACCTCCAAATTGATCGGAAAGGATGAGGCTCGAGTCAGGGCCATTGTATTCGATTTCGAGTCGATACTTGCCGTCTTCGAGCTCGGGAAGGCCGTCAGTTCGGGCGATGCCGATCGAGTCACTGATGTCGAGGCCGGCGAGGCCAGAAAATGAATTTCGGATGAGGGTAGCGGGATCGTAGCTCACTGCGACCTTAGCGCCCTCGCTCCGGTCGATGAGATTAAAAGCGGTCTCTTCGTCTTCGAGATACAGACTGGGAATTTCGACCGAGCTTCGCTGGGCGCCGTTGTTAATCTCCCAAGCGCGCCCGTCGAAGAGGGGCTCACCATTGAAGGTCGAGGCGTCGAGGACTTGATCGTAGCCAGCCGTCAAACTGCGCAACTTGCCGTAGACTTCGTCGTATTCAGCATCTCTTAGACTACCGCGCGCACCTTCGAGCGAAAGGTCGAGTAGGCCTTGGAGGTTAGTCCGTAGTTGATCCATCCGCTGCTGGGCTCCGAGAAGGAGTGAGAGGCTGCTGTTAGCATCGGACGTAGCGATGGGTTTCTGAGTCGTCTCGATTTCAGACAAGCCACGGGCCGTCGTCCTTTTGACAGAAAAGGCACGTGGGTCGATAAACTCTGATATTTGGCTGGGTGAGACGAAACTCATAGCTCTGTGAGCTGGATTATAGAGAGAAGTCGGTTAAAAACCTTTAAACTTGAGCTGAGGGCACAAAAAAGGGAGCCGGCGAATGCCGACTCCCTGAAATTGATCACGAGCGTCAATCTGGGGAGATTCCCCAGTGTTTGTCGTGGCCTAGGACGATTAACCAAGGAGGCCGAGAACGGCCTGGTTTGTTTGAGACGCGAGAGAGAGGGACTGAATTCCCAAGCTCTGCGTTGTTTGCAAAGCTAGGAGGTTCGCCCCTTCTTCGTTTAAGTCAGCAAGGGTTAACTTGTCCGCGCCTTCCTCAAGTGTGTTGATGAGGTTGTTCGTGAAGTCCTGACGGATAGAAACGATGTTAACGTTCTGCGAGAGCGCTTTGGCGGTGTTGATCAACGACGAATCAAAGGCTTCGAGGCTAGAAACAACCGCCGCGAGGTTAGCTTGATAAGTTAAGTCGTCAGCCCATGCGATTTGATGGCTGCCAGCTCCTGTGCCAGCTAAGCCGATCGCCGCGGTTTCAGTTCCAGTCGTGATTTCAGCAGAACGGATACCGATCACTGCAGCATCTGTGCTGCTAACGCCTTCTTCGTTGTAGCTGACTGCGAACCGTGTGCCCCCTGCGCCTAAAACGGCTGAAGGATCAGGGATTTCACCTGCAGCGTTGGTCGAGATGGTGGTCGCACCAGTGATGTTGACCACTTGGATGTCGAGGGTTGAGTCGTTGTAATCTTCACCAAACTGAACCACGAGGGATTCGTTACCACCAGTGAGGACGTCAGACTGGCCGGACTGGAGAAGGTTTACACCTTTATAGTCAGCGTCTTTACTGAAGTCGTTGAGTTGAACGAGGAGCTCGTTGAACTGCTCTCCGAGAGATCCACGGTCAGCGCTGTCAGAGGTAGCGAGCGCTTCGTCAACGACACCTTTGAGTGCGGAAACGAGACTACGCATCGAAGTCAGTGCATTGTCGGCAGCATTCAGCGTGCTAACGGCTTGGCCCAACCCGTCGAGACGAGTGGAGAGCTTGTCCGCACGGTCATTCAAATTGGCTGCCGCGAAAAAGTTAGTTGGGTTGTCGATCGCAGAGTTTACTTTGCGGCCTGTTGAGAGGCGGCTTTGAGTCAAACTCAGTTGATGTGCAGTTCCTTGGAGGGAGCTGAGACTTGATCGGATGCCCGATGATAATGCGATATTCGCCATGATATTACCTTTCTGGTTAATGGATTTTTACTTTAGCCAGCATTCTTGCCGACGCTGCAATACATCGACCCGAGGGAGGTAACTTCAGTTTCTAGGCGGCAATTCGCATATATTTTACAGGGTAAATAAGGGAATCCGGCCCCACATAAGTAGGACCGGATTTCTGGAAAAGCGCTAGTCTTTGCTTTGCGCTTCGGTGGGCTTTGGTAATTTCAAAGCCAGAAGGACAGCAAGACCGACAGCGGCGGCCCCGATCAAATAGGCCGTCAGCGATCCAAGCGACCAAAAGAGGAGAGCGCCGAGAAAGGGGCCGATTGCGCGGGCGAGTGAACCTGCCGAGCGGAAGGCTCCGAGGTTAGCCCCCTGACTGTCGTCATCGCTATAGAGCGAGACTAAGGCTGTGAGGGTCGGGCTGGTGATACCGATCCCCGCGCCAAGCAGTGCGAGGCCGAAGTAGAAAAGAACCGTGTTGCCCGCAAACCCGAGCGCGACAAGTCCGCAACTCGCGAGGACAAGTCCAAGGATGATACAGCGCGTTTCGCCGATTTTTCCGGCATAGCGACGAACGAACCAGCCTTGGGTGAAGGCAAGGACGAGCCCGACGAAAACAAAGACAAGGGTGAGCTGCCGTGGGCTGTAAGCAAAGCGCTCGACGGCCAGAAAAGTTAGGGTGAACTCCATCGCAGCAAAGGCCACAAGGAGGACGAGGTAGACATTGATCGCCTGACGAATGCTCGCGATTTTGATTCCGAAAAAGGCGAAGCGCTTGCGTTGGGGGGTGGCCGTCCGCGCGCTGGCTTCGCGTGTCTCTTTGAAGCTACGGGCGATCCAGACCCAATTCACCAGCGCGAGGAGAAATGCGAGTAGAGCGGGTAATGAAAAGGGATGCAGCCCCCAGCTCTCGCCTGATGGCAGCCAGTCGAGCAAGTTGAGAAACGAGGCGGTGCCTCCGATCGCGGGCCCAATGATGAATCCAAGCCCAAAGGCCATGCCGATCAAACCCATCCCGCGGGAGCGTTCCGATGGCTTTGTCACATCGGCGACCGCTGCCGTCGCGACGGCTATATTGCCCGCCATGACGCCACCGAGGGCGCGGGCGAAAAGGAGCAGAATAAAGCTCCCACTAAAGATCCAGAGTAGATAGCTGATCGCCGTTCCTCCGACAGTGAGCATGAGGATTGAGCGTCGCCCGTGCTTATCCGAAAGCCTGCCCCAAATCGGCGAAAAGACAAACTGGAGAAGGCTGTAGATTGAACCCAGAATACCGCCAAAGAGCACCGTTGTGAGGAAGCGGTTGGGCTCTTCCCCCGGAGTCAGTGCATCGAGCGCCCGGACGAGTTCGCCGATGAGGCTGTTTTGTCCTTCTTGCCCCAGATACCAATCGAGCATGCCCGGGAAGAGGGGAAAAATAATGGAGAAACCAACCAGGTCTAGAAAGACGACCAAGAAGACTTGTCCAAGGGATCGGCGCGTAGCCGGCTCTAGGGCAGGGGAGGAAGACATCGCAGTAGCCTATTTAATCGATGTGGCAGAGAGCGCCTTCAGCACATTGGCCGGCACATATTTCTTGATCCGCTCTGGGTCGTAACGAGAGACCTGCTTCATCAGTGAGGAACTGGTGAAGAAATAGGGTGCACTCGGCATGAGAAAGATCGTTTCCACTTTGTTGTCCAATTCCCGATTCATCTGCGTCAACTGAAACTCAAATTCAAAGTCAGACACCGCACGGAGGCCTCGAATGAGAGCGATCGCCTCCATCTCTTTAGCGAAATCGACGAGCAGACCATTGAATGATACCACCCGAGCGGGCAGGTCACCAATGTTCTCCCTGATGAATCCGACGCGTTCCGCAGTCGAAAAAACAGGCCCTTTCGTTTCATTTGGTGCGACGGCGACGACAACTTCGTCGAAAAGCCGGCATGCACGCTTAAGAATGTCTAAGTGACCATTCGTGACGGGATCAAAAGTTCCTGGGTATAAAGCGCGCCGCATTGCCTCGGATTTGAGATTGGGTTTGAAGTTCGGGCAAGAGCTATCTTCCGTCAGTGGTAATGCAGGGGGTTAAGCACATTCCAAATATCCTGACGCTTTCGCGCGTCGTCGTTCTCGTGCTTGCCGCATGGCTGGCTTTTGAAGACTGGACGGGGTCGGCGACGCTTGTCTTCTGCCTCTCCATCTACGGTGTCGTCTCAGACTTCGTCGATGGCTACCTCGCCCGGCGGCTTCAGGCTATCAGCAAATTCGGAATGATCATGGATGCGCTCGTCGACAAGGTAATGGTCCTTGGAGCGCTTGTAATCGTGATTTTACTCGAGCTTCTCTTCCCGCCCTCATGGGACGTGCTCATGCCCTTCGGCTTATCCACAAGCATGGCGGCATGGATTGTTGTCGGTCTGATGGCAGTGCGCGAAGTCGGGATTACGCTGCTGCGCCTCATCGCAGCTAAGAAGGGCGTCGTCCTCGCCGCTGAGACCTCAGGCAAGCGCAAGGCGATCTGGCAGATGACCGCGATGTGCGTCATTTTTGCGCAGCCTATGTTTGCCCATGACATTACGCAGTGGACCGGCTGGGACTTCAGCCTCTGGGCAGACTTTGTCTGGCTCAACGGGATGTTCTACTTCTTCTACGCGGCCTACCTGACAATTGTCTCCGGCGCTTTCTACTTTGGGCGCTACTGGCGGGTCGTCTTCACGCCTGCACATAAGCTCGCTCCTGCTTGATGAACAAAAACATCTTCAGCATGCTTTTCTGGACGCTGATTCCGGACCGTTGGATCATCGGCATGGCCTGTCTTGGCCGCGTCGGATTCTGGGGCAAAGGACCGGGCACCAATGGCTCCGTAGCCGGTGTGCTCTTTTATATGGCGTTCCTCCACACTGCGCCGTTCTGGGCACAGCTTTTGATCTGCGCCATCCTCGTCGCCGTCGCTCTGCCGATCTGCGAACAGGCTGAAATTCGCCTCCGCAAACGCGATCCCGGCGAAGTCATTATCGATGAATTTGTCGCCCAACCACTCGTCTTTCTTGGCTGGCCAGTAGCCCTCTCAGGCACGCCATGGGCCTTCGCCTACTTGTTGGCCGGCTTCGCGCTGTTCCGCCTCTTCGACATCGCGAAGCCCTTCGGTATCAAACGTCTGCAAAGTCTCCCCGGTGGCCAAGGTGTCCTCGTCGATGATCTAGCCGCTGCAGGCGCCGCATGGGTGGTCTTGCAGGTGGGTTTCCAACTGCTTTTCTACTACAGTGTTATCTAGGCCGTCTCTAGTCCTAGGGTAGGGTCGTCTGTCCCCAGACGACCGCGATCGCGCACCTAGTAAGACGGGTCTTATCAGAACCAAAGCTCTTCGTGTCCTTCGTGCTCTTCGTGGTTAACGTTTCCAGAACAACACATTTCACGCAAAGGAAAGAACTCTGCTAAGACTTCCTGCTCATCCATGGGTGAACTGAAAGGGGTCAATCGTTTAATTTAAATGCTCTGCTCAGTTGTCGTTTGGCTACCTCTTTGCATGGCATGCCCCGTAAGCAATGTATTGAGGGTTTCGACGTGATCGTTCACTTCCTCATCCACGTCTGATAAACGCCGAACTCATGGCAACTAGGGTGCCAAGAGGGGCCCTTTTCAGTAAAAGACCTTTTGCGCAGACCTAATTCGAAGCGGTGGAGTTCAGCTCTTCGATCAGCTTCAGATTCGCTTCGACCTGTGTGAGGTAGGCGTTGTCTGAGGTCTCACGGTTGGTCAGTAGTTCACAGACGCCCCCGCATTCATCGCTTAGCCGCGGTTTGACGAAGGTCTTCCAAAAGGTGTCTGTGCCCTCGAAGAGCTCCCCGACTGAGGCGTAATTGCGGTCCTCTGTCGGGATACTTCGGAATTGATCCGACTCGTTGAGTTCTCGGTAGAGGGCGGGGATTTTGCTGACGTAGCCGGGGTCGGCGATTTGCCCAAGGTAGTCAGCGGTGCAGACCATTTGTCCGAGGAGTAGGGCGGTGTCGTCGGCAAATTCGATTGAATTAAAGTCAGCGAGGGGCCCCGTGCAGCAAATAATGGAGCAGACGGTGCCGATCCGGGCCGCGTCCCATCCAAGATTGCTCAGATAGGCGGTGGCTATATCACAGCTGCGAAGCTCATGGCAAAAAGTATGCTTCGCGCCCGAGCCTTCGGGGTCGTGAGCGTCTTTCATGTAGCCGACGTCGTGTAGGAGGGCGGCAGCGAGGCCATTTTGAAAGGCTTCCGTGGTGATGGATGGTTGCTCGGCAGTCAGCTCCCAGTTGAGACAGATTTGAGCGAAGCAGAGGGTCGTCTGTAGGGTGTGCTCAAGGTTGTGGTAGGGTGTGTCGATCGGCTGTTTATCAGCGAAACCCTCGTTAAACAGATCAATCACGTCTGCCAGTATCTGGCTGTGAAACCCCGTTGTCTGAGCGGGACCGAGAACTTGGTTTTCGATCTCAGTGAGCGCGTCCTCAACAGCTGACGAATCAGTACCCTCAATTCCGCAGAAAAGGGCGTGCGCAAGCTGTTGCTGCTGTTGGCTCATAAAGGAGGTGGGTGTGGTCTTTAATGGGGACATCCAAGGGAGGACAGTGCCTGTTTTTCGACCTCTGGTCAATCTTACCATCGTGCGAACTCGCCCGAGCTTAACCATAGAGTTGCATTTTTTCTTCAAGACCGCGGGATAGGCGGGGTGAATATTGGTCTCACAGGGGGTATCGGATGCGGAAAATCGACGGTCTTGGAGTTGTTTAAAGGCAAGGGTGCGGCGACTTTTGACAGTGATAGCTGTGTTCGGACGCTTATCGAAGAAGATAAGGCCTTGATCGATGACCTCCGGAGGGACTTCGGATCGACGATTTTTGCTGAAAGTAGAAAGGTTGACAGGTCAAAACTCGCTTCTATCGTTTTTTCTAATTCCAAGGAGCTCCGTAAGTTGGAGCGTTTGATCCACCCTCTGGTGCGTCAAAAATGGGAAGAGGAAATACGAACTGGGCACAATTGCCTTGTTGTAGAAATTCCTCTCCTTTTTGAAAAAGGCCTCCAAGCATCGTTCGATTTTACTATATGTGTCGTTACTGAACCCGAGCAACAGCGCCAACGTCTCGAAAGACGCGGCTGGTCCGAAGAGCACGCCAATCAGCGTCTTAGCCAGCAGTGGAGCCTCGATAAGAAGGCTGAACTCGCAGATCTGGTGATCGTTAATAACGGCAGTGCAGCGCACCTAGCGGAGCAAATTGATTACATTTTTGAGCACATCCTTGTCCCAAAAAGGGACTGATTCACACCTGTTTTAGACTTTTACATGTTAAGCGACGAAATTTCTGAGCCCTCCCCATCCGGAGAAGAAGCCAAGCCGGCCAAAAAGAAGCGTGCTGCACGCAAGACCGCGGCAAAAAAAACGACCCGGAAGCGGGCTGCGACCAACGAAGCCTCCGCGAAGGTGGCCTCGACGGATGTTAAGCCACCTGCTGCGCCAGTGCTCAAGAAATCGGACAGCGAGCAAGTGCCTATGAGTTTTTCAGCCAGTCCTGAAGATAAGCCTGAAGGCGTCGGCGCACCGCCGTCCGAAAAGGATGACGCTCCGGCGAAAGGACAAAAGGAGGAGGCTCGGTCAAATTCCTCTCAGAACGAGGAGAGGGCAAAGCCGGCTGAGCGCTCAGAACGCTCTGAGCGCCCCGAGCGTCGAGGTCCTCAGCGCCAAGACCGCGGTGGCAAATCTAAGCAGCGCCACAATCAGCAGAATCAAGGCGGTGGTGGTGGCCAAGGCGGTGGTGGCCAAGGCGGTGGCCGTGGCGGACGTCAGGACAGGAAAAAGCCTTTCGACAAGAAGCGGAAGAAGAAGGATTTCAACAAGAACCCACCGCGCCGTGGTGGTGCGAAAAAGCCAGCCGGCGCAGGCGAGTTTTTTGGCAGTTCGGACACCTTTGTCATCGAGGTGGGAGAGCTTCCACAACTCGATCTTCTGAAGAAGCCGGAAGATATGAAGACGCTCGCGGAGGCCCAAGGCTCTGCTGCGGGTGGTCCCGTTGACTACAACCGCCTTTTCTCATTTCCACTCAACGAGCTTGTAGAGGTTGCCAAGGATGAGTTCGGGGTCGTGAGCGAACAGGCCCCAATGCGCGATGAGATCATCGACCTCGTCATGAAAGCAGCCTACGCTGCGAAGCGCCCGATCATCGCGACAGGTGTCTTTGAAACCACTGCCGACGGCTACGGCCTGATCGTTTACGCGCAGGATAGTTACCGTGTGCGCCCGACGAATACCTTTGTTCCGTTGTCGATTGTGAAGCTATACGGCATTAAGCGTGGCACCCTAATCCAGGCTCAGCTCCACCCGAAACGCAGTCTTCTGCCTTCAGACGCGCTGGAGCAAATCCGGGCCTCCCAAAGTGAGGTCGACGGTGAGCAATCTAGCGACGCACTGAATGATTCGCGAGAGGACGAGATTGCCGATGAGGTGCTCGCTGCGCTCTTCGCGCCTGCAGACTACTTACAGGACATGGATGGGCTTGAGGAAAGTTGCCCCTACCTTCTCAAGGTCGTCAGCCTGATGGACAAAGCGCCTGAGGAGAACCTTCAAGTTATACCTTTCGAGGATCTGATTCCTTACTATCCAACCGAGCGCTTGCTGCTCGAAACCGACCCCAGTGTGGCGTGGGATAACATGGCCTTGCGCGTCGTGGATCTGTTGACGCCGGTCGGGCTTGGCCAGCGTGGCCTCATTGTTGCGCCACCGCGCACAGGTAAGACCATCCTTCAGCAGGGGATCGCGAATGCCGTTTTGCTGAACAAGCCAGAGGCGCACCTCATCGTCCTCCTCATCGACGAACGCCCGGAAGAAGTGACTGACTTTAAGCGCCAGCTGAAGGATGGAGAAGTGATTGCCTCCACCTTTGATGAATCGCCTGAAAATCACGTGCACTGTGCCGAGATGGTGATCGAAAAGGCGCGACGGATGGTCGAAGACGGCCGGGATGTGATCATCCTCCTCGACTCGATTACGCGCCTTGCTCGCGCTTACAATGCCCTCGCTGCGAACAGTGGTAAAATCCTTTCGGGTGGTGTTGAGGCCAATGCCCTCCAGAAGCCGAAGCGCTTCTTCGGCAGCGCGCGTAATATTGAAGAAGGCGGCTCACTCACGATCATCGGTACGGCCCTCGTCGAGACGGGTAGTCGTATGGATGAAGTCATCTTTGAAGAGTTTAAAGGCACCGGTAACATGGAGCTGCACCTCGACCGCGGTCTCTCAGACAAGCGTATCTTCCCAGCGATTGAAATGGCTAAGAGTGGCACGCGCAAAGAGGAGCTTATCTACCACACCGACGAGATGCAGAAGGTCTACAGCTTGCGCCGGGCGATGAAGGGCATTCCGCCAATCGATGCGATGGAAATGCTTATCGGCCGGATCAACAAGACCCCGAACAACCTCCAGTTCCTCCTTGGGATTACGTCCTAGTGCGACCGCAGTCAGAATGGCGTCGGGCCTATACGGCTCGTCGAACTAGATTTAACGGTGCAAACGCTTCACGCCTACTGACCTCAAGGTTCCGAGTCGAAGCGCTGTAAAAGTCGACGAAGGTCGCGATAGATCAGCTTGCGGTAATTGTAATACCATTTGAAACGAACTGAGATGCCAAAGTCTTCGTCGGTTTCTTCCACGATCGGGACGTCGAGACGTAGGCTCACGTCCCAGTTTCCCGGAATGCGTAGGCCTTCGCGGGTTTCGCGACTGGGAAACCAGGTTATGCTCGGATAGAAACTAAGCTCGTGGGTCGTCTCATACGCACGAACCTCTTCTAGCGTCTGTGGTCCGATGTATCCCCTCGGACGGTCAATGCCCCCTCTCAAATCGAGAGCATTCGTCCGGTATTCAAACTCAACGGCGTAGCGAAAATTCCCTCCAGGGTAGTAGATCAAGCCAGGAGATACGAAGACCCGGTCTTGTGGCTGAGGGATCACTGGATTTGCTGAGAATGGGGTATCGGCGACGGCCTCGTATTGGAGACTGAGGTAGAACATCAGCTCCGGATCTGAGTGCAATTCCTTGCTGAATGAAACGTAAGGGCGGTAACGCGCGAAACCATCGCTGAGCTCCAGCGGGGGACTGGCGATCGGAATCTCCGTTCCCAGTCCTAATGCGATATTTCACTCCGAGGAGAGAAAGTGCCGAATGCTGTATTTTAGACCGGGTCTGATTTCGTAAAAACCGATCCCATTTCCACTCTCGATCGGATTCGCGGTGTAGATCCCCAGATCGAATTGACCCTCGAGAGGGGTGTTGAATTGGTAGCGCACACTGAACGGCCAGCGAATGTAGTCATCGCCGTTAAGATCGCTTATTTTCGGAGTGAAGCGAAATCGCCAAGATCCATCGAGGTCGCCCCCTGGGAGCTGTGTATCAAAAACCTCCCCGTAGAGGCGCTGCGCGAGCAGTTCGTCGAGTCGGCCCTGCGCCTCACCAGTGTCCTCCCATTCACTCCGAGCAGCCTCGTCGCGCTCCTTGCGCTCGACGGTTTCATGGAGATTCCCAAGAAAGGGATCTTCATGCGTCTCTGTGTAGGGGGTTAGAGGCTGCCCATAGAGCGCAAAGCTCGGGCAGATCAGGTAGGCAAAAATCAGGACAAGTAGGCGGTGTAACAGAGTGGGCATGTTGAAAACGCGAGATTCGCTCACATCAAAAAACAGCATTCTTTTTATTCCCTTCGTGCGAGGCAAGTAGGCATCACGTGTGGTGCAATATTCTCCAACAGCATTCTGAATACAGTCGGATTTCGGCTTCTTTATGGCCCTCAGAGTTCGCCTCGTTTGAGCCATCGGGCAGCAGGTTTTAGGCCCTTAGCTTACGCGGTGGCACGATCGTGCGGGCCGGGAGCCCATCAGTTTCCTTGTAGGAGCCGTCGACATAGCTGGGATCGAGCGCTTGACCGTAAGCCTTGAAGAGCTCGTTCGAGAGCGCTGTTTCGATCGTCTGACGGCTTTCGAGCTTGGGCGGTAACTTAATCGGAACCTTCTCGGCGTGCATCCACTCGTCGTGGCGGCCGCTCTGGTAGAATGAAACCTCATGGTCGAGCATCTGCGTCTGATGCCAGGGGCGGATCATCGGGAAATCAGGATCTGCATTTCGATGGCTCCTGCGAAAGTAGAGCGTCGCGGGGATGCCGAGGAAAACCCCAAAACTAGTCGCCCAAAGGAGGTCACCCATGCTGAGGGTGAAGGACTCTTGAGAGATACCGAAGACAATCGCGACGACGAGGCGAAGGACGAAAGCATAACCTGCGACGGTCAGTGGATTATCGGGAAAATACCATCCACGCCGGGAAATGTGTCCCATGTTGTCGAGGTGCTGGCCGAGATTCATGAGGCTCAGTTGGACATTCTCATCGCGATCACGGGGGAGCCATTTGTATCGGCCTCCGGTCGAGGCGCGTCGAAGGCCCTCAAACTCAGCGAAGAAACTTGAGCCGTCGAGCACGCGGCGAAAAACGCTGTCGGGGCGGGGGTGAATGGTGTAGTCGCCTTTACTGAACTTCCCATCTGGGGCTTTCGTAAAGCCATCATCTTCGATCCATTGGCGGCCCTTGGCGTCGACCCCGAGGTCTAAAGTGCGAAATAGATCCAGCTTTTCATCTCTAGCCTGCCGACGTTCATCGTCGGTTGCCTCTGGCCGGTAGGCGCCGAGGTTGATCTGGTGAATCTTGCGGAATGTTGAGGTCGGCATCGTCAATTTGTAGGGTAGGTTTGATAGCCGAGCGGTTTCGCAGAGTAAAGCGCAGAAGCGACGGCCGATCGGTAACTGCGTAGTGCTTGATTTAAGGACACTTCATACCCAAGGAATCTTATTTAAGTTAGACCAAACATCAATCTCGAATAGTTCTGGGCGGCATAGAAGACGTTGTGTTTCGATCGTCGAAGGAGATGTTTTCTGTTCGTAGAAACGCTCCGCTGTTGATTAGGTAATTGAAACGCTCGCTGGAGGCTTGGGAGCTAAAGAGCAGAGCCTAGAGCCTGCAGGGGTTTAAGAGCCTCCTTGCCCTGACACGTCGGTTGGCGCATGCATTTGAGCATGGGCACTCCGCACACGATTGAGTCTAACACCGCTGTTGATGATGCGGCCGGACACGATCCTACCCAAGGAACGCCGGACGCTCTACAGTGCGAATGGCTCAACCGTAGCTGTTGCTCGAGTGACATGGGTGAGCAAGTGGTCGGTGACCTCACTTGGTTTCGCGTTGGACTGGCTTTAGCATTCGCAGGCCAAGGGATGGTTTTTGGTCTGGGTTACAATTTGGCCTTAGAGGCGGAGGATGTTCCGGCTTTTGGTTCATCTGTCTATTGGGCGCTGCATGGTGGGCTCATTTTTTCAGCGATGGCCGTGATGGCTTTGCTTGGTTACCCATTGATCCGATCCACTCTTCTAGCACTCAAAGCAAAGCAATGGACCGTCGAACCCTTGTTTTTGCTCACGGCCACTGGGGCGATGGTGGCTTCATTGCTGTCAACTTTTCAAGGGGAGGGGAGTGTCTACTACGAGGTCGTTGGCCTCGTGCTCGTCATCTACACCGTCGGACGGAAAGTGGGCGCTACGAAGCGAACAAGAGCGATGGCCCTCACGCGTCAGTGGCAGAATAGTCTCGCTTGGGTTCATCTGGAAACACCTTTGGGGAACCGACAACGCGTTTCGATAGATACGCTTGATAAAGGCTCTGTTGCGGTTGTTTTTCCGGAGGAAATTGTTACGGTCGATGGGCGTGTCGTTGAGGGGAAGGCTGCCGTCATCGAAACGGTGGCAACAGGGGAACTGCGGCCGGTGGTTAAGGAGGTGGGAGATCTCGTCTACGCAGGATCACACGTCATCGACGCGGTTTTGAAAATCACTCCGGTCTTTCAATCGGAGGGCCGCTTGATCGACCAGATTCTAAGGAATGTCGATGCCGCGGCGGCTTGCCCTTCTCGGTTCCAGAGCGAGGCGGACACGCTAATGCGCTGGTTTATCCCCGGCGTGATGGCCGCGAGCTTGTTGACCTTTGCGGGCTGGTGGGTGAGTGGGTTGGTCTGGTCGGCGGCCCTCTTTCACTCGATGGCGGTGCTTCTTGTTGCCTGTCCTTGCGCCCTTGGACTTGCGACTCCCATTGCGGTCTGGAATGGCCTGCTGGCACTTTCGAAGCGCGGATTAGTCAGCCGTGATGGCCGGATCCTTGATGGTCTAGCCGAGTGCGATGTCTGGATTTTTGATAAGACAGGAACGCTCAGTGAACTGCCGGAGGAGGGCCTTTCTTTTTGTCTTCTGCAGTCTGAATCTGGCATCGAGGAGCAGTGGCTTCGGACGGCGGTGGCGAGCCTCGAGACCCATTCGAATCATCCCGTAGCGTTTCCGCTACAGGGCTTGAGCGAGGACCGAATAGAGGTGAGCGATTTTAAGGCGGAAGCGGGTCTCGGTATTGCGGGCTCGATTGATGGGCGAAGCTTACGCATTGGGCATTCAGCGTGGCTGGACGTATCCACTTCAGCTGACAGTGGGCGTGCGGTATATGTTGAAGTGGATGGTGTCTTGGCGGCGCGCGTAGAGTTGGGTGAGCGCGTTACCTCCAAGGGCTTGATGGTGCTCACGTCGCTTCGTGAGTTGGGCTGCCAATTGCGGATACTCAGTGGAGATCCATCATCGGCTTGCGACCGTATCGCTAAGGTGAAGGTGGAAGGTGGGTTATTGCCGACTGAGAAAATTTCCGCCGTGCGGGCGATGAAAGCGGATGGCCACAGAACGGTATTCATCGGCGATGGGCTTAATGATGCCGGAGCGATGGCAGAGGCCTCTATCGGAATCGCAATGTCCCGCGGGGCGAGTCTCACCCAGGCCACCGCGACGGGAACGCTACTGGGCGATAACCTGGACGTTCTTCCATGGGCGGTAATCTTTTGCCGGCGTTTGAAGCGACGCTTACGCGGCAATCTCATTTTTGCTCTGAGCTACAATCTTGTCGGTATTGTGCTGGCGGCCTCAGGGCACCTACACCCGATCGTCGCGGCCTTGTTGATGCTCTTTTCGAGCCTGATTGTTTCTTGGCGCGCCGCGCATTTAGTTGAATGACCCATTTAATGCCTAAACGTTTGCCCCTCATTGATGCCCATAACAGTATTGGATTTATTAAATGAAAAACGCTCAGAGGGTTATGAGACTAAAAGGGGTCAAACGTTTAAAGTAAATGTTGTGCTGAATTGTCTCCTTATTCTTCCCTGACTATAGATACGGCGGCATCGCTCAAGGAAAGTTCCGCGCTTGTCCATGCGAGTTCCCAAGGCCGGTGTTTTGCAGTCCACTTGGAAACCCCCGCATTGTTTTGCTTGAGACGTTCATGCACGTCCTCCGAGATCCCGATATATCGGCGGCTCTCTTCGTTCTCTAGCAAGTAGACGCGACAGAGTTTCATCATCCAAAAATGGCCAAGGCCCGGCTTCTTTCGAAACCGAGCCTTCAATGGGTGGGTAAAGGGGACAGCCTTCCTAACCCATTCAACCTGAATACGGTCGCTTTTCAACATTGCTGATTAGGCTTATAAGTTTCGCTGGTAGAGCAAAATCTGTTTCGTGTATCAAAGTTACTATGATGCTCAATATATAGCACGCTTACTGGGCATGAGGGGGTAGATTGGAAGCCTTCTTTGATACCGATTTGCGTGTCCCGTAATGAATAGCGAAGAATTTCATACGCGTAATGGCGGCAATCGCGGGCACAGAGCAGTTTGCATTGTTTTCCTCTTGCCTTGATTTTTGGAACTTAGCCTAATTCGGCTTTTGTGGGGTTAAAAAAGCTTCCTGATGGAACCTTCCTAACTAATTGCTATGGCTGATTTTAGAGTTAATCGAAAAACGTTTTTGTCTGCATTTCTTCCATTTCGGCGTGAAAGCGCTGAACAGGCATCCAGCAGCACTCGTGCTGACCGGAGCGATGCTCGATCCGAACTCTTAAACCGCATGCAGACTGACCCGCGTGCCCAAATCAAGCGCTCCAGCTAACTGGAGGAGCGACCCTTAACTTTCGACGCGCATGGCGAATTTCTTTTCCCCATCCATAAACTCGGCTCCGTGGAAAATCGCGGTGATAGTATTCGTGGTCGTTGCCACGCTTGCGGCCGCGGTTACGTATTACTGGTCTCCCAACTGGTCGCGAGTTGGCTATACGCCGACTCAGCCGGTGGCCTACAACCACTACCTCCATGTTGAGCAGCTCGGCCTTGATTGCCGTTACTGCCACACGCACGTGGACGAAAGTGGTCATGCAAATGTTCCGGATGCTGGGACGTGTATGAATTGCCACAGCAATGTGCGCAGCCCAGTGATCAATCCAGACAGTCCTAAGATCGCACCGATCCGCGCATCCTTTGAAGGCGGGGACCCCGTCGAGTGGGTGCGGATTCACTCTGTGCCGGACTACGTTTACTTTAATCATGCGGTTCACGTGAATCGCGGAGTCAGCTGCGTTGAGTGTCACGGCAACGTCAATGAGGCGGTTGTCGTCGGTCACGAAAAGAGTCTGTCGATGGCTTTCTGCCTAGATTGCCACCGTAATCCTGAAGAGCACGTTCGCCCTGTAGACGAGGTCTTTAACCTCAACTGGACCCCCGAGGATGCTTCGGCTGACTGGGATCCACACGCCGCTGTTGTCAATTGGAACATCAACCCGCCCCAGAGCTGCTCGGGCTGCCACCGCTAATGAAGTCTTCGAACTCTTCAAAGGATTCTCTGACCGGTCCACAATACTGGCGTAGCCTCGACGAACTTCAGGATTCTCCTGAGTTCAAACAGTGGATACATCGTGAATTCCCACAGGGCGCATCTGAAATAGATGGGGTCAATCGTCGTCACTTTCTCAAGATTATGTCGGCGTCCTTCGCTGCTGCCGGCGTCGGAATGGTTGGTTGCCGCCGACCAGAGAAATACATCGCACCTTACTCTAAGCAGAGTGGTGATACTGTTCCCGAGGCATCGATTCCAGGTCTTCCGGTTCACTATACCACGGCGATGCCAGATGCGGTCGATAGTCTGCCCCTCGTGGTTGAGACGCACCAAAATCGTCCGACGCACATCGAGGGCAATCGTGATTTCGCCGCCTACGGTGGTGCGGTAACTGCCTTTGCGTCTGCTTCGATTCTTGATCTTTACGATCCCGATCGCCTCACCTCCGCTTACCGCGGAAACAAGCGCATCGCGCGTGCCGACGTCGCTGATGCGATCGATGCATTGGCTGCGAAGTTCCGTCCGACACGTGGACAAGAGCTCGCTTTCCTCGCGGCACCATCGTCTTCGCCGACACGGCAACGTCTCGTCGAAGCGCTTAAGTCACGCTTTAGTCGCGCTGTCTGGGCCGAATATGAGCCTGCTGCCCGCGATTCGGCTGAGAAAGCTGCTTCTGCTCTGGCCGGTGAATCGACTCGCCCCGTCTACAAGCTAGAGAAGGCAAAGCGCATCCTGAGCATCGATAGTGATTTCCTGAGCAAAGAAGGTGGCTCGGTTGGCCTATCGCGTTCTTTTGCTGCGGGTCGCCGCGTCGCCAACAAGGACGAAGCGAAGAAGATGAGCCGCTACTATGCGGTCGAGTCTGCCTTTAGTATTTCGGGTGCAATGGCCGATCACCGTCTCCGTCTTGGAGCGAGTGAGATGGCTGCCTTTGCGTCATTGCTCGTTGCTGAATTGCTTCAGGAACTGGGCGCCGATACCGCCTTCGCTGATAGCCTGCGTTCGAGTGCTGGTTCGGCCCCTATTGATCAAGCTTGGGTTCACAACTGCGTAACAGACCTTCTCGCCCATAGCGGGCATTCGGTTGTCATGGCCGGCAGTCATTTGCCAGCAAGTGTGCACCAGTTGGTCATGTTTTCGAATGAGCTCCTCAAGGCGCGTGGCGAAACCGTAGACTATGTCGAAACGGGTGCTCAAGCCGCTGCGTCGATCAGTGATTTGGCCCAAGGCATCACCGAAGGCCGCATCAAGTCGCTCGTTATTCTTGGTGGAAACCCAGCTTACAATGCTCCTGCTGATCTCGGTTTTACAGCCCTCCTTGCCAAACTCGACGACGTCGTTCGCCTCGGCGCTAGCTTTGATGAAACCTCTGTAGAGGTATCAAGTGCGGGCGGCCTCACCATCGCTTCGACACATTATTTGGAGAGTTGGGGGGACGGACGGACTTTTGATGGAACCTACCTGCCGTCTCAGCCAATGGTCCTGCCGTTGTTTGATACTTGGCAGGAAAATGAAGTCATTGCGACGCTCGCCGATGTCAAGAGTGACCCATACGCAGCGACCTTTGAAACCTTTGAGAGCCACTTTGGTGGTAACGACAAAGACTTTCAGCGTGTCCTGAGTGTCGGATACAAGGACGATAGTGCCTACAAGGTCTCATCTGCGTCGATCGGTCGTTCCGCAATCAAGTCAGCTCTTGATCTAGCTTTATTAGCCGCTCCTGGACTCAGTGCCGAAAAACTCGAAGTTGTTCTTACGAAAGACGACTCGATCGGCGATGGCAGTTACGCGAACAATGGTTGGCTGCAAGAGTGTCCCGATCCGATGACAAAGCTGGCATGGGACAATGCGATCCTCATCAGCCCGCGCATCGCTGAAGACATTCTCGGCTACGATACGAAGGATGGTTCGTTCCTCATCCCTGGCACCGGCATTGCGAAAAAATCTTTCCGTATAAAACGCGGTCGCGAGACGGCACCCGTTGTTGAGGTCACCGTTGGTGATCAAACGATCCGCGGACCATTGCATGTTATGCCGGGTCTCGCTGACTGGACGATCGTGATGCCGCTTGGCTATGGTCGACGTAATGTCGGTAGAGTAGGAAAGGGTGCTGGCTTCGACGCTTATCCTCTTTCCACCGCATCCAGTTTTGTGCGCACAGGGGCCTCGATCGCGATTCTTCCAGACGAAGCACCGATCAAACTCGCTAACACCCAAGAGCACTGGTCGATGGAAGGCCGTGCAATTATTCGTGAAGCGAATGTTGAGTCCCACCTCAAAGACCCCAAATGGGTCGATACGGTCGGGATGGAGTCACACTCCCCAGCGATCTACGGTGCTGACAAGAAGATGCCTTTGCAGGAGAAGTCGCTTTCAACACCGCGCGGTGGATCCCTTTACGAAACACCTGATTTCGGCGCTCCACCTCCAAACGTGGACGTCTGGAAGGACGAAGAAGCCCTCGCAAAGTTCATTCCTGAGCAGCAGTGGGGTATGTCGGTCGACCTCAATACCTGCACAGGCTGTAACTCCTGTATCGTAGCGTGTCAGAGTGAGAACAACATTCCAATCGTTGGTAAAGATCAGGTCATGCGTGGCCGGGAGATGCATTGGATTCGTCTCGATCGCTACTACACTTCAGGTGATCTGGCAGCTAATCGCACCAGCCTTCCGCATGATCCACAGGCAGCACTCATGCCCGTCGCTTGCATGCACTGTGAGATGGCTCCGTGTGAGCAAGTTTGCCCGGTCAATGCGACGGTTCACGACACCCAAGGCATCAACACGATGGCCTACAACCGCTGTGTTGGTACCCGCTACTGCGCGAACAACTGCCCTTACAAAGTTCGCCGCTTTAACTTCTTTGATTACAACAAGCGCGCGTCGGATGAATACTACCTCGGCCCTGTAGGAACAAACGTCTACAAAACCGACGGTGGCGTGCTCAAGTCGATGCAGGCAAATCCGGATGTGACGGTTCGTATGCGTGGTGTGATGGAGAAGTGCACTTACTGTGTGCAACGTATCCAACAGGCTAAAATCGCCCAAAAGGTCACTGCGAAGGATTCGAACGATATTCACGTTCCCGACGGTGTCATCCGTGTTGCATGTCAAGCTGCCTGCCCAACCGAAGCGATCACTTTTGGCGATATCTCCGATGCGGACTCAGCGGTATCGAAAGCGAAAGCAAACGACCGCGACTACTCCGTCTTAGGCTACTTGAACGTTCGCCCACGGACAACTTACCTTGCCCGCTTGCGGAATCCAAATCCCGCTATGCCTGATTACAACAGCCAGGCTCTGAGCCGCGCTGAATACGATCAAGCTTCCGGTCACGCCGCAGGGCATGGCGATGACCATGGCGGCGGCCACGACGACCACGGACATGATGATCACCATGCTGAGACAACCGGCCACACTAGCCACTAATTCTAACTACGAACTTTAACTCACTGCTGCTTTGAGCTCAACGGAACATACTTCGGACTCAGCCGACGCGCCTCAATACGAGAATCCAATTCTCCAAGAGGTGCGCCCCGCGAATATGCCGCGGCGGCCCATTATCGAAAATAACCGTGGTTACGGTTGGATCACAGACAAGGTCTGCGGCATCGTCGAACGCAAGGCACCGATGTGGTGGTGGTTTGCCTTTGTCCTTGCCGGGATGGTTGCCAGCTTTACTGGCATCGGACTCATCATCCTCGTCTCCAGCGGCGTCGGTGTCTGGGGTTTGAACTCTCCAGTGATGTGGGGTTGGGCGATTGTTAACTTCGTTTTCTGGATTGGTATTGGTCACGCCGGAACCCTGATCTCTGCGATTTTGTGTCTCCTTCGACAGAAATGGCGGACGTCGATCAATCGCGCAGCTGAAGCGATGACAATTTTTGCGGTGGCCTGTGCGGGTATCTTCCCGCTCTTCCACGTCGGTCGCGTCTGGTTCGCTTGGTTCCTTTTCCCTGCTCACGGTTATCAGGCAATCTGGCCGAACTTCCGCTCACCTTTGGAATGGGACGTTTTTGCGGTCTCTACATATGGAACTGTTTCGGTCCTCTTCTGGTACATGGGAATGATCCCTGACCTCGCGACAATTCGCGATCGCTGTCAGATGGTCTACGAGAAGCGCCTGCCTGAAGCGACGAGCAAGCTAGCCGTCGCCTTCGAGAAGTTCTTCTTCGGTTTCCGTAAGCTCTTTTATGGCCTCCTTTCAATGGGGTGGCGCGGTTCGAATCGCCACTGGAGTAACTACGAAATGGCCTACCTGATTCTGGCCGGCATTTCGACCCCCCTCGTGCTCTCGGTGCACACCGTCGTTTCCTTTGACTTCGCGATCGCTAACCTTCCCGGCTGGCACACCACGATCTTCCCACCTTACTTTGTGGCGGGTGCTATTTTCTCCGGTTTCGGCATGGTGCTCACCCTCATGCTGCCCCTGCGTTCGGTCTTCGGCCTCCAGGATCTCATCACACAGTATCACGTCGATTGTATGACAAAGATCTGTTTGGCGACCGGCTCGATGGTGGGTTACGCCTACGGAATGGAGTTCTTCATCGCTTGGTATAGCTCCAACCCTTACGAAGGCTTCGCTTTTGTAAATCGGGCCTTTGGCCAATACAGTTGGGCCTACTGGATCATGATTTCATGTAATGTGATCTCACCACAGTTCTTCTGGTTTAAATCTATCCGCAGTAATCTTGGAATCGTTTGGATCCTTTCGATCTTTATCAACATTGGCATGTGGTTCGAGCGCTTCGTGATCACGGTCACATCACTCGCCAACGATTTCCTTCCTTCGAGCTGGGGTTACTACAGCCCGACGATGGTCGATATCATGACCTTCTTTGGAACATTTGGATTCTTCAGTGTTCTCTTTCTCCTCTTTATCCGCTTCCTCCCGCTCCTTGCTTTCGGTGAAATCAAGGCCTTAGGCGTGCCCGAGTCGGATGTTCACGCTCACGACGATCACTAGGGCTTACGACGATGAGTAAATCTTACGGAATTTTAGGAATATTCGATACGCCGAAAGCAGTTTACGCTGCGGCTAAGAAGGTCCGCGACGCTGGCTACAAGAACTGGGACTGCATCACGCCGTTTCCAATTCATGGTCTGGATGATGCCATGGGCTTGAAACGCTCAAAGGTGCCAGTCTTTACCTTCATCGGTGGGATCACTGGTTTTTGCACCGGTATGACGATCGCGTTTATAATGGGGCAGTTAAACTACCCCTTGATTGTTGGTGGTAAGCCATACTTCGACTTCGTTTTCCCTTTCCCGATCGCTTACGAGCTCACTATTTTGCTCGGTGCCTTTGGAACCCTTGGTGGCATGTTTATCCTTAACCGCCTCCCGATGCATTATCATCCGGTGATGAACTATGATAAGTTCCGTCGCCTGACAGATGATCAATTCGCAATCGTGATTGAAACAGACGATCCAAACTTCGATGAAGCATCGACTACGAGCTTTCTTGAGGGCTTGGGCGCCCTCGAAGTGACCATGGTTAGCGGGGAGGAATCAGTCTGATGTTAAAGAACTTTTTCATCATCTATTTTTTCGTCATTGTTCTCGTTCTTTCGGGACTCGGACTGAGGGGCTGTAAAAGCAGTCGCCGCCCACTCGAGCTCTTTCCGGATATGGACCACCAAGCCAAGTTTGGTGAGCAGTCGACATCCGATTTCTTTGCGGACGGACGGACAGATCGCCCACGTGTTCCTGGAGCGGTCCCAACAACAACCGTTCTTGAAGACACATACGCGCACCTTTCACCACCGGATGCCTTCAACGAGGACGATTACTTCGTCAGCGGCAAAGACGATCAAGGTGAATTTGGCAGCGGCTTTCCGATCGCGATCACGAACGCCGTGATGGAAGCAGGTGAGCAAAACTTTAACCTCTATTGCGCGATTTGCCACGGCACCACCGGCGACGGCAATGGCGTTTTGAAGAATCCACGCTACGGATTTGCTACCATCGCGAGCCTCTTACAGCAGCGGATCATGGATCAGCCAGAAGGTGAGATTTTTAACACAATTACGTGGGGCTTGAATACGATGGGTGCCTATGGCGCAAAGCTTCGTCCCGAAGAGCGCTGGCAAGTCGTGCTCTATGTGCGTGCGCTCCAGCGTGCCGCCTCAGGATCAATTGAAGATGTTCCAGCTGAACATCGAGGAGACCTTGGATTATGAGCGAATTAAAGACCGACTCATCGAGTAAATTCGCGATCAGCGGATTCATCTTTATCGTCATTGCACTGGGGCTGTTGTTCTTCGTGCCGAACGAAGCTGACCCTTCACGCTATTTCGTTGGCTACCTCCTGGGGATTTCCTTCTGGATCTCGATCCTCGTCGGAATGCTCTTCCTCACGATGATTTTCTGGCTCTTCGATGCGGGCTGGGCGGTCATCTTACGGAGACAGTTTGAACACGCCTTGAGCGCGTTTATCTGGATGGGTGTTATCCTTCTTCCGCTGATGTTGTTTTCTGTTTTTGACGGCGACAACGAGAAGGTCGCTTGGGTTTGGCAGGGCTTGGAGAAGCTGGCACCCGGCGGACATGGCACCGTCGGCGAAGACGTCCTTTATCAAAAGAAAGCCCTCTACCTGAACAAGGTTGGCTTCGCTGTTCGTTTCATCCTCATTTTTGCCGTCTGGTCTGGCCTCGCTTATCTTTTCCGCAAGTGGTCGTTTCGGATGGATGAAACAGGTGATCATAAGTATGTTGATCGCTCACGTCGTTTGGCAGCAGCAGGTATTTTCCTCGCTGCGATATTCTCGTCGTTCGCCGCAATTGATTGGTTCAAGACCCTGAACTACCACTGGTTCTCGACCATGTATGGTGTTTGGTTCTTTGCCGCGAGTATGCGCGCCGCACTTTCGACCGCAGTTCTTATTCTCTTCTGGCAAGCAGGTCGTGAAGAGGGTGGTTTGCGAGGGATCGTTAAGCCAATTCATACCTACTTGATCGCTTGCTTGATGTTGGCCTTCACGATGTTCTGGGGTTACATCAGTTTCTCGCAGTTCTTTATCATCTACAACGCGAACATCCCGGAAGAAACCTTCTGGTATAACATTCGTGAGCTGACGAGCAGTGGCAGTAAGAGTGGCTGGTATATCATTAGCCGGATGCTCATCTTCCTGCACTTCTTTGCTCCGTTCCTTTGGTTGCTCTGGTTTAAGAACAAGTTCGCTTGGCGCCTAAAGATGGTCGCGATTTGGATCCTCGTTTTCCACTTCGTCGATTTGATTTGGAACATCGTTCCTCAGAAGTTGGGCGATCCAACTCACGAAAGCCCGGTTGGATACATTGTTCGTCCGCTTGGCCTAGGAGTGACCCTTGTCGATATCTTTGCATGGGCGGGAGCAGGTTGCTTCTTCCTCTTTGCTTTCTTGCGTTCGGTTCACCGCTATCGTGCGATCCCGATTCGCGACCCTCGTATCAACGAATCCATTCACTACCATGGATAGTTCATCCTCTTCCCTCCCGCCTGAGCCTTCAGATAGCAAGGTGCTCTTTTCGGCCCTCGGCTGGCTGGGTGTCATCCTATCTTTCGCACTCATTGTTGCGATCACTTACCTGCGAAATCCGTCGAAGGATCTTGATGGTCTCTACGTCGAAGAGCGCCTTCAGATTAAGGCACAAGTCGAAGCAGATCAGAAAAAAAACGCGACGACTTACCAGTGGATCAATGAGGCCGAAGGGCAAGTTCGCCTTCCGCTTGAGCGCAGTAAAACGCTTCTTTTAGCTGAGCTTAAGGAGGCTGAGCAGTAGACTGAATGGACTGGACACCATACATCGGAGCCATTTTCGGGCTCGCTTGTCTGTTTTTCCTCGGGGCTGCCTACGCGTTGCACTGGGCTCACAAAAACAAGCAACTGGAAAACCTCGAAGAAGGTGCCATGAGTATCTTCGATGAGGAAGAGCCAGCTGGAGAACAAACAGACTTTTTCCCTGGGAAACTCCCAAAGTCTTAGGCCAGACAATAAACTTTTTTCATGAGTGCATCCTCCTCCCTGCTCGAATCCTTCAGATCGACTGATAATCCAGCTTTAAGCATCCGCGCGAAGCTGAGTGAAGTTGACGATTCGATGCGCTTGCCCGCGATCTTCTTCATTGTTGCATCGGTCGCTTGGCTGCTCGTTGGAACTGTCTTTGCTCTGCTCACAGCATTGAGCATGCACCCGGCAATGGATTCGATAAAACTGGGTGGCTCCGCCGCTGAGACGATGCCGATTCTCAGGACAGTGCACCTGAACGCGATGGCCTACGGGTGGGGGAACAACATCGCCTTTGCCATTGCACCGTGGATCATGGGTCGCCTTTGCAAGACGCGTATCCGCCATATTCCAATCCTTCTTACCGCCGGAGTCTTTTATAACATTGGGGTATTAATTGGGATTATCGGTATTTTAGCGGGCCACATGCATGGCCCTGAGTGGCTTGAAATGCCCGCCTATGCCACACCGCTGATTGCGATCTCGTTCGCCATGGTGGGCGTTTGGGTGATCATTGCTTTCCGCTGGCGTCAGTCAGACCACATTTACGTTTCACAGTGGTATATCCTAGCGGCATTCTTTTGGCTGCCATGGCTCTATACGACCGCGCAGATCATGCTCATTCTTGTGCCGGTGCGCGGTGTTGTTCAATCGCTTACCAATTGGTGGTTTGCGCATAATGTGCTGGGTCTTTGGCTCACTCCCATTGCTCTCGCGACGATTTACTACCTGATCCCTAAAGTTCTAGGGCGTGCGATTCACAGCTACTACCTTTCAGTTGTTGGTTTTTGGGCCCTTGCTTTCTTCTACAACTGGGCGGGCGTGCATCACCTCATTGGAGGACCAGTTCCAGCATGGGTGGTTTCAGCCGGGACCGTCGCAAGTGTGATGATGGTGATTCCTGTGCTTGTTACAGCGATCAATCACCACCTCACCGTGGTTGGCCTGCATAAACAAGGTTGGGCGAGCCCTACGATGCGCTTTATTATTTTTGGTGCGATCAATTACACCGTTACGAGCATGATTGGTTCGACCATGGCCCTACGAAGTGTTAATGAGGTCACGCACTTCACACACTTCACAGTGGGTCACGCTCACCATGGTGTTTATGCCTTCTATACCATGGTGATGTTTGGTGCAGTCTACTACATGTTCCCAAGGATTTTGCACAAAGAATGGCCGAGTGCTTTCCTCATCCGCACTCACTGGTGGATGTGCTCAGTAGGTATCGTTGTCATGGTTATCGTTCTGAGCTTTGGCGGTTGGATCCAAGGAACGATGATGAATGCCTTAACCGATGACGGCGGCGTTCTTGTCCCAACCTACACTTTTGAAGAAGTGTCGAATGCGACGCGTCCCTATCTGATCGCGCGTTCTTTCTCTGGTGTGCTTATAACCATTGGCCACATCGCTTTTGCGATCAGTGTTTGCTGGATTCTGTTCAAACGCACCACATCAGAAATCGAGCAGCCAACACTGCTTACTAAGGACGTGAGCTAGTAGACAATGAAATCACTTCCACTACTTTTCCTCGGCATTTTCTTCACCCTCGCCTTCTCATGGACGGGTATCATCCTGACGACATACTTTCAGTTTGAAGACAGTGGTTCAAACGCACCTGCTACGGCTACGTTCGTAGATGCCGAAGGTAACGAAATCGTCGGCCCTACATACAAGCTCCCATCTGGGCAAATTGTAGATGGCGAGAACAACCCTGAGGTGGGTCTAGAGATGTTCCCCGCTGCTCTTTCTGGGTCAGCTCAACGCGGTCTGGCTGTTTACGAGAAGCTAGGTTGCCTCTATTGTCACTCACAGCAGGTCCGGCGACAGGGTTTCGGTTCAGACTTTGAGCGTGGGTGGGGCAGCCGTCAGTCGGTCGCTCGTGACTACATCTTTTTCGATCGTGTCATGCTCGGAACGATGCGCACGGGCCCAGACCTTTCGAACGTCGGCCTACGCTATACCGAGCTTTGGCAACACCAGCATCTCTTCAGCCCTCAGAGTTTGAACGGTTGGTCGATCATGCCATCCTATGCTTTCCTCTATGAGATCCAGCCGATCGGGCTTTCGGGTCCGTCGGGTAATGCGATAAATCTGTTGGATTCGTGGGAAATCTCGGCAGACCACGAGGTGGTTCCTACACGGGACGCGACTGATCTGGTCGCATATCTCCTTAGCCTTAACCAGAACTACGAGCTTCCAGAAGTGAAGTTCTCTGACTAGCGATGAGCGGCGACGAAACACCAAAGAAACACTTACCGCCAGCCGGCGAACCTCGTGAGACTTTCGATGCGAACAATTTTGACGACGATGCTCTTCAACATGTTCATGCGCAGTTGATGCGTGAAAAAGAGGAGCCGTCTGAGAATTTCTCTTACCCGCCTCTGATCCTCGTCTTTCTCTTCATGATCCTCTTCTTCTGGGGAGGCGTCTACATGGCGGAATATCGCGGTGATTTCAGCCCGTTCGTCTTTGATGAGCACGCTACACTGGGCGGCCCAACCGAAGCGCCTCCACCCAAGGATCCACTCAAGGTGGGCAAAGCCGTCTATGTTCAGAACTGTATCGCCTGTCACCAGGCCGACGGAAATGGTATGACTGGTCTCTATCCACCACTGGTCGCATCTGACTGGGTGAAGGATGACCCCCAGCGCTTGATCAAATTGGTTCTATCGGGCCTTCAGGGTGAAGTCGTTGTCAATGGCGTGACGTATAATAACGCGATGACAGCCTTCGGCCCATCTCTGAATGACGAGAAGCTTGCTGCAGTCTTAACCTATATTCGCTCATCGCCCGATTATAACAACGACTCCTACGCTGTTGATCCTTCTTTGGTCGCCTCAGTTCGAGCCGATTTTGGCAGCCGGACGGAAGCTTGGACCCAAGCAGAGTTGGAAGCTATCCACGGCCCTGTGACGGGTGACTGGCAGCCGCCTGTTTCCGAAGTTGAAGTAGAGGCAGAAGAGCCGAGCTTGATCGAAGACGTGATCGAAGACGTCGACCACGCTGTTGAGCGGGTCACTAGAAGCTAATAAGTTTAAGCCTCTTAAGTTTTCCTCCAGACCGGAGATCACATCTCACGATCCAAGGAACGATATTGAATCGCCTCGAGTAAGTGAGGCGTCTCGATCTTATCACTGCCCGCCAAATCTGCGATGGATCGCGAGACTTTTAGGACGCGATCGTAGGCACGGGCGCTCAGTTTCAATCGCTCCATGGCGCTTTGTAAGAGGTCACCTTGGACGGAGCTCAATTGGCAATGCTGACGAATCATCTTCGGCCCCATTTCTGCATTCACGCAAAGTGACGTTCCGCTGAAGCGCGTTCGCTGAAGATTTCGGGCGGTCTGGATCCGTCAAATACGCAAGCGCTTGAACTCTTAGACCGTATCAACCTCTAGTGCTCTTCGATAGCGTGTTTAGAGGGCAATACTTGACCTCGATAGATAGGCAAGGTGTGCTGAGGTTGCTTTGCATATGAGACGGCTTCAAGGTAAGTGGGTATACGCTATTGCATTGGTGATCCTCTCGGGAGGATGGACACTGGTTTCCTTCGTCGGGTTATTAGATGATGCAGAACAATGGTCCTTGAATGCTCGTTACAACCTCCGTGGTCCCCTCGAAAGCAGTGCAAAGGTAATCTATGTTAATCGCGATATAGCGGCGTCGAACGAATTTGGCCGTGGATGGTTTCCTGGAGACTACTATGCTTTGGCTGGTGAAGCGCTCTTCGAACTGGGAAATGCCCGAGCCCTGTTTTTTGATTTTGTCCTTACTTCTGACCACCTGCCTAAGGCTGAAGCGCCAGCCTTGAATTATTCGGGAAATCTGAAGATGCAGCGATTTCTTCTGCGATACCCAAAGAAGGTCGTGCTCGCCGCAGCTTACGATGGCACATTGTATCCATTCAGTGAGCACAGAAGTTTTTTCCAGATATGCTGGCCGGTGAATGGCGAGTGGATGCAACTGGATGGAGTGGATACGATCCTGAAAGAAATCCCCTTCCTGCGCTTCCCGAATATCCGATGTGGTATCCGAAAATCAGTGGCCCGAGCGCTTCAGGTTTTCCAGTCGCTGAAGTTGGATTGATTGATACGTCGGAGTCCCTAAATCTAAATAATTATGTTCAATGGGTTCCGGTGCACGTTCGTATATCGAATAATCAACCATCTCTGTTTTTAGCGAATGGAATTACTCGGTGGCAGAATAGTATTGTCGATCTGACCCGCCAAGGTGTGCGGGTTAGAGCCATTTCAGAAGATGAAACTTATAAGATAGTAGATCAGCAGGGGCGGGAATGGAATGAAGTGCCGGCCACTATTGATATGCGCTTTTTAGCGGCAGCCCTGAGACTTGCAGAAATTGGGCTAGAGGGAGTTCGTTGGGAGTTTGACGAGGATTCTTTAGTGCTCATTGGAAAGGATGATGAATCGTTGCGGAATGTCCCGCTGAGGGGTGGGCAACACCTTGCCGTCAACTGGTTCTCCGCCTGGAGGACGCTCTATGAAGAACCCCATGTCGCGGAAGTCCTACAAGGGGCAGATGACGATGAATGGACCTTCTTGGGCATTGCCCGGAATCTCGAGCAATGGTGCGATGAGGTCGAAGCTGGGGTAGAGAACGCGGTGGTTCCGTTCCGCTCATGGGCGTATTCGAACGACCTTTATAATCCTTCGGTGAGTATTGCGGAGGTATTGATACTTTATGATGCCTTTCTTTACGCCGAAGAGAAGCAGTTCTCTAAGGTGACAGCACTCATCAGGGACCTCTTCGTTCAGTTTTCTGATGCCTATATCCTCGTGGGACCTACCGATCCATTACTACAGGATCTGGGCCCGACGCCTTTTGGCCACGGCATTACACCGCGCGTTGCGGTGCACGGTAATCTGCTCAAAACGATTCTGGATCAACGGCATCTTCAGTTCCTTCCGCAGCCGTATGTGGCAGCTTTGGTCTTCTTTTTGACCCTAGCTGTTATGCTGAGTCTGACTGGCTTTAACACCGGAACTCATTGGCGCTGGCTTGTCGCGCCCTTCATCTTAGTCAGCTTTGTTCTCTTTGTCGTCCTGCTGTTTTCTCTGAAGGATATCGTGGTTCCAGTGGTGGCGCCTCTTAGTAGTGGAATCGCTGCTACGATGTTCGTAGTCGGCTTGCGCCTTTGGAAGGAGGAAAGCCAGCGTCTTAGGATTAGGAGGCTTTTTGGAACATACGTAGCCCCGGATGTTGTTGACCTGATGGTTGAAGCGGAGGAGGACCCAAAGCTGGGTGGAAACGAGAGGGTGATCACCGCTTTCTTTTCTGATATTGTGTCATTTACCTCTATCTCGGAACAACTCTCGGCGGCAGAAGTCGTTGAGCTGATCAATATATATGTCGAAGAAATGACGGCTCTTCTCGTCCGCGAGAAGGGGACTTTGGACAAGTATATCGGTGATGCGATTGTTGGCATCTTCAATGCACCTCACGATTTGCCCGATCATGCTTCGCGTGCGTGCTATACGGCATTAGCGTTCAGTGAAGCGCAGCGAAAGCTTTGTATTAATTGGAGCTCTGGAGAAAAGCGGTTTCCTGCGCTAGTCTGTCAGATGCGAACTCGAATTGGCTTACACTCTGGCTTGGCCGTTGTAGGCAATATGGGTTCAAGCCAGCGCTTCTCCTATACGATGATGGGCGACTGCGTGAATTTGGCAGCGCGTCTTGAGCAGTTGGGCAAAGTCTATGGTGTCGATATTATCGTTTCCGATACGACAAGGCGTGATGCTTTGGAGCGTGAGCCTGACTTCGTTTTCAGACTCTTGGATGTAACCAGGGTGAAAGGCCGCGAGGCCCCTGTTCAAATCTACGAATTGATGGGGATGAAGTCACATCTGTCTGAGCAAGAAGAGCGTTGTATAGAGCTTTTTGAGGAAGGGTATACCGCATTCGAAGAGAGTGACTTGTTGAAAGCGAAAGAGCTCTTTTTATCAGCCTCGAAGTTGGAGCGCAGGGGAGACGAGATGAGCCCTAGTCAGCTTTATATTTCTAGGTGTAACCAAATGATGGATGTGCCTATCTAGCCTGAACTATTCTTCGACATCGAACTTCAGCGAGCGATGTCGTTTTGATCCAAGACCTTGATATTGTGCGCGTTTAAAACTGATACAGCGAGTCCATTATCTTCTAAATGGAGAGCTATTCCACTTTTGCCACTCGGTCTGGCGAGAAAGGGGTAGAGGTAGTGAATATTGATTTCAGCCTCAACCAGTGCGGCAGTTACGAACCGAAGTTGAGATTCACTTTCGATCTCAATTGCGATGACTTCTGTTTCGACGAAACTGTAGCCACATTCGGTAAGCAGGTCACGGGCATTCTCGTGGTAATCGACGATGCATCGTACGACATTACATTCAGAGGTGTCTAACTGACTCAATGCCATGATGTGAATCTCATGAGTTGCCATCGATTCGATCAGGCTGTGTAGACGCCCAACTCGATTGTCGGTGAAGATTGAGAATTGTCGGACGGGGTGCTTAGGGGGCCGCTGTGAAACTTTCGATACCATAAGGTATCTCGAAGATATTTAATCCGACCTCAAAGAGAAGATAATTCTGTGTCGGAATCGGCGAGGTGCATGTTGAGCAAATAGGACTCAATCGGTTCGCGTGCACTCTCGTAAAGACGTGGCGGTGCAGTGAATCGTAAGACGAGCCATTCTTCGTCAAAGGGCAGTAGATAATCAGTGACGACTGCTGTGATGATTCTTTCTCCGCTGACATCGTTTTCCTCTACCAGCCGATAGGTCACACGCCTAGTGTTGAGATCTGCTGCTGAAGGACCGTAGTCCGATTTTGCTTCTTCTAAGCCTATCGGTTGTATCAGTCTGCCTTCGAAAACGTCGGGAAGAGCCTTGATGTAAGCATCCATCGTCTCGACTTCGATGTTAGGAAGGAAGCTATCGCGCCTGAAAGTATAGTAGTCTACTTTGAGATCGCTACGCACTCGGTTGACGAGTGTAAGGCCAGCATTAGGTGAAGGTTCATCAGAGGGATAGTATCCGACGAGGGGCTCACTGACTAATGCGTTCTTTGTCGTTGAGAGCTTTGTTTCAGATATAGTGTAGCTGTCGAACTCTACATCATATCGTTCCCATGCCAACTGGGCCTGTGGCGTTGATGGCCAGCGAACAACGAGCGGCTCCTTCAAAGCCTTTGCCTTTCTTACAGTATGTTCTCTCTGGGCGGCTGCTTTAGCGGCTTGGATTTGGCTGCTCGTTAAGGCCTTTGGTAGGACCCTTTGATTTGAAGCGCTCTTTGTCGGTTGGTGGCTCGTGCTCGTGCTCGTTGAAGTGGAGTTCTGACCACTGCTATATGACTGAGCGGCTGCAGCCGTGGCATAGGCCGTCGTTCGCATGACGTTTTGATGTGCAGAACGCAGCCCTTGAAGCGCGGTATAGACGAGCCCGGTGGCGGTAATTCCGAGGATTGCGAATCCAACCATCACTTCGACGAGAGAATAACCGCCTAGGAACCCTTTCGCCTGCTGTCGCTTTGTATGCATACTTAAGGGAAGAAATCGGTCTGGAGGCTAAACTCTTCATCGAAAGAGCGGCTTACAGGCCCGAAAATAGGCGATTTTTCGGGTCTTTTAGGCCTTTGGAGCCAAAAGTTCGCAAATCTAGGCCTCTGGGTTGCCCAAAAACGTTCTACGCCGACCGATCCGAGGCAATGCAACCGATGTCGAGAAGAGGGCGATTTTGGCGAAGAAATTTCACCCCGGGGCAATTCCCTGGTCTCTAACCTCTCGAGACTGTCTTTTCGGGGGTTTTTAGGCTGCTGAGCATACTTTTCAGCCGCTCGCGTAAGCTCGGCAAATCAAGCCCAACTAGTTTTCGCACGTCTTCGACGGTGCTACCGTGTTCGACAAATTCGTCTGGGAAGCCAATCCGCTCTACCGTTGCTTGCGTTTTGATCTCTGAAAGGGCTTCGATCACGGCGGTTCCAAAGCCACCGGTGATGGCGTGATCCTCAAAGGTCACAATCAGTTTCGCTGAACCAGCTTGCTTTTCAAACAGGTCGACATCGAGAGGTTTCGCGAAGCGGCCATTGACCACTCCGATGGATAACCCTAACGCCTCGGCCAGCTCGGCAGCGAGGTTCTCGGCCGTCTTAACCCACGGTCCAAGAGCCCAGAACTGCACGTCAGTGCCTTCGCGGACGACTTGAGCTTTACCGATTTCGAGGGCGGTCGGGTTTGCCTTGCAGTCAACCCCCTCAGCAGCTCCACGTGGGTAGCGGATGAAGCTCGGGCCGTTGTGTTGCAGCCCTGTCCAAAGCATGTCGGCGAGTTCGTCTTCGTTTGCCGGCTGCATGATGACGGTGTTTGGAACGCACCGAAGATAAGCGATATCGAAAAGGCCGTGGTGGGTCGCGCCGTCCTGCGGTGAAAGCCCTGCGCGGTCCATGCAGAAGACGACAGGGAGGTTCTGCAGGCAGACGTCGTGGATGATGCAGTCGTAGGCGCGCTGAAGAAAAGTTGAATAAATCGCTACGACCGGACGCAGACCATCGCAGGCCATTCCTGCGGCAAAGAGCACTGCATGCTCTTCAGCAATACCGACATCGACGAACTGCTCTGGCCGCGACTCGCGCAGATAAACAAGACCGGTTCCGGGTGGCATCGCAGCCGTGATCCCCATGATGCGCTTGTCCGCTTCAGCGAACTTGAGAAGATTCCTCCCGAAGGCATCTTGGTAGTTGGGCGGTCCCGCCTTCTTGCCCGGTGACTTGCCTGTTTCGCGATCGAATGGTCCAAGGCCGTGGAATTTTTCCGGCGATTTTAGCGCAGGTTCGTATCCTCGTCCCTTCTTCGTGAGGAGGTGAAGGATGATCGGATCCTGACTGTTTTTGGCAAATTCGAGGTGCTTAACGACGGCATCGAGATCGTGTCCATCGACAGGACCGATATAGCGCATCCCGTAGTGCTCAAAAAGATTCGAATCGACGATGAAGTCCTTTGTCTCGCGCTTCCATTTGGAGGCTAAATCCACTACGGACTGGCCGCCCGGAAGGCCTTCCAAAAACTTCTTCATGCGCTTATCGATCCGGTTATAAACTGGATTGGTGATGAGCTCATTGAAATAGCGGGCGAGGGCGCCGACGTTTTTCGCGATCGACCACTCGTTGTCATTTAGAATGAGAACAAAGCGCTTTGTCGTGGTCGCGACGTTGTTCAACGCCTCCATCGTAATGCCGCAGGTGAAAGCAGCATCACCGAGCACTGCGACGACACTGTGGTCCTTGCCTTGATGATCGCGCGCAGCGGCCATCCCAAGGGCGGCAGAGAGCGCGGTTCCAGCGTGACCTGCACCGTAGGCGTCGTAGGGGCTTTCGGCGCGGCGGAGAAAACCGCTCAGGCCGTCTGTCATGCGGATATTATCGAAGTCTTCGTCTTGGCGGCCGGATAGGAGCTTGTGCACGTAGCCCTGGTGAGACACATCCCAGACAAATTTATCTTCTGGGCAGTTGAAAACGCGGTGTAGGCCAATCGTCAGCTCAACAACGCCGAGATTCGGGCCGATGTGTCCCCCGTTTTTCGAGGTGACGTTGATGATGCGTGCGCGGATTTCTTCGGCGAGCGCAGGTAGTTCGCTTGGATCCAAGCGACTGACGTCGCTTGGAGATTTGATACGGGGCAGAATAGCCATTATGATTTATCAGCGACGGACTCGAAAGCGGTTTTATCAGTGCCCGACTTGAGCTGCTCGATCTTTAGCTCGGCCTCCTTGAGTCGGGATTCGCAGGTTTTTAGGAGCTTATCACCTTCAGCATATTTTTCAACTAACTGAGCCAGAGGTACATCGCCTGACTCCATCATTTCGATGAGTTTTTCCAGATTCTTGAGGGCCTCCTCGAAGGTGGCATCTTCCGCTTTTTCGGACATATGGTTAGGAACTCTGGGTGCTTTGCAGTCGGAAACAAGGGCAAAGGTATCGATCGGCTTGTGCGCTGAAAAAATCGTTCAGAAAATGTCCCACTAACCTTGAATCCGAATAATCTCCACCGGGCAATCAGCGGCGCCAGCCTTGGTGCAGGGCGGCCTGCAGGGCTTCAGACCTCGCTGGGGCCATGATTTCAGGAACGTTTTGGATCGTATTCATGAGTCTTAATCTGTGCTAGGGCGCTTCTTGCCTCGGGAGCGAGAGCGCGGGCGACGGTTTGATTTGGGACTTTCTGTCGGCTGTTTAACAGCTTCCTTTCGAGCCGGGCGCTTCTTACCTCGGTCCTTTTTGCCTTTGCCGGGTTTTCGGGACTTTCCGGCCTTTTTGGCCGGTAGGGGCTTGAAAGGTTTTTTGCCTCGTGGGCGACTTTTTGATGAGCCCGTTCCAGCAACAATGAAATCAATCTGGCGTTTGAAGCGATCGACGCGGCCAATCGAGGCTTTGATCGTTTCTCCAAGGCGGAAAGTGCGACGTGTTTTCCGCCCGACGAGGGCTTCACCACCGTCGCTGAGGTGGTAGAGGTCGTCGTCGAGGGTTGAGATATGAATCATTCCATAGGCCATCGACTCCTTCAACTCGACGAACATCCCGTGGTTCCGGATGTCCATGATGACGGCGTCAAAGGTGTCTTTTGGCTCCTTGTCCAACTCGCGCTCAAAGAATTCGAGGAGCTTGAGTTTAGTCGATTCGCGCTCAGCTTCGGTGCTGTTTTGCTCCGTCAGAGAAATGTGTTGGGCGACAGCGTGCAGGCGAGCGACGTCGTAGGTCTCGTGCTTGATCGGGGCTGCTTGTGCCTCAGAGATGAGGAAACGGTCGAAGACGCGATGCACGACGAGGTCGGCGTAGCGGCGAATAGGGGAAGTGAAGTGGAGGTAATTCCGTTTCCCCAATCCGTAGTGACCATCTGGAGACGCTCGATACTGCGCTTGCTTCAAGCTCCGTAGAACCATGATGCGAAGGGTGTAACTCTGATCGTGCTTCTTTATCTCGCGTAGGAGCGCCCCCATCTTTCGAGGTTGGGTGAGATCGCCTGCGTGAATTCCAGCCGTCTGCATGTATTCAGAGAGGTCACCGAGTTTCTGCGGATCAGGCTCATCGTGCACGCGGTGGATGGCAGGCTGTCTGCGCTCATTCAAGGCCGCGGCCACGCCTTCATTCGCGGCGAGCATGAACTCTTCGATCAGTTGATGGCTTTCGTCGTGAGAAATCTTTACGATCTTATCGGCATAGCCTTCTGGGTTTACGTAAATCTTTGTCTCAGGCATGTCGAGATCTAGGCTGCCTGAGTGCATTCGGCTTTTGCGAAGCTGCGATGCGATTTTCCACAGGAGTCGGATCTCTTTTTGTAGTTGAGTGAGTTCGGAGCTCTTTAGGTCAGAGAGTGCACGCCCGGTGGAACCGGTCTGATGCTTCGGCGGGAGGGGAAGGGCACGCGTCTCCTCTAGGTCGTCATTTTTAAGCAGACTGTAGGCCTGCTCATAAGTCAGGCGCTTGTTCGAACGGATGACGGTGTTGGCAAAACTTGTTTCGATCAATTCGCCGCTCGAAGTGTATTCAAGAAAGGCTGTTTTTGTGAGGCGGTCTTCATCCTCAACGAGTGAGCAAATGCCGTTCGAAAGCTCATGTGGAAGCATCGGGATGACACGTCCGACGAGGTAGGTAGAGTTTCCGCGCTCGTAGGCTTCGCGGTCGAGGGCTGTGCCGGCACAGACGTAGGCACTCACGTCCGCGATATGGACGCCGATCCGGAAGTTGCCGTTCTTCAGCGTTTCGACCGAAAGGGCGTCGTCGAAATCTTTAGCGTCCTGTGGATCGATCGTAAAGGTATAGACATCGCGATGGTCGATGCGGTGGGTGAGCGCTTTCTCGGGGACCTTTTCTGGAATGGAACGAACGTCACGGATGACGTCCTCTGGGAAACTAGGGTCGAGTTTGTATTGGTGGAGGAGTGCTTTGTATTCAGCGCCCGGGTTATGGGTCTTGCCGAGGACCTCAATGATCTCCCCTTCAGGGTTGAGGTGACGTTGCTCCCACGGGTCGAGTTTGACGATGACTTTGTCGTCGATTTCGGGAATGGGCTTGAGCGAACTCTCACTAGGGTCGGGGACTAAAATGTCTTGGATGATCCGCGGATCTCCCGGAATAACATAGTAGTAGCTTTTACTACGGCGGAGGGTCCCAGTAATTGTCTCGTTCGCCCGTTTAAGGATTCGGATAACACGCGCGGTGGGCTCTTCCACGCGGCGCTTTCGGTCGTCGTGTGTGCGGCGGTGCTTCGAGCGTTCTTGATTCATACGCGCGACCACGCGGTCGCCATGCAAACTGACGCCGGTGTCTTCGGATCGGATGAGGATCGGGGGCTGGGGAGTGGCACCGACTTCGATGCCTTCGGGGAAGAGAAGCGCCGCACCGCTTTGGCGAAAACGCAGCTTACCTGTCACAAGGTCAGCATCGCGGGGTAGGCAGAGTCGATTTTTCTTCAGCTTAACGAGCGTTCCTTGCCGCATATGTTGCAGTACTTCATTGCGGAAGTCTTCGAAGTCGTCGGGGGCGATTTCAAGGGCTTCGGCAATGCGCTCGACTGGTAACGGGATATAGTCCCGACGTTTCATCAGTTCGAGGATCTGTGGCAAAAAGGGCATCCGGTCACCATGTCGTTGGAATAGCCTCGGACAAGGGGAATCGCCGCTTAGCTCCTAGGGTTGGAGACAAAGTGTATTCTTTTTTGGAATATCCACGTATTGCCCACGTCTTAGCCTGCATTCACACAACGGTGAGTGCGCTATACTCAACAATAACAATACAGGACATCTACTCATGGTTCGTATCACGACTCTCACCCTTGCCTCGGCATTAGTCACTACTCTGGGGGCGCAAAGCCTCACTGTTAACGTCACTCTCGAAAATCTCGGTTCGAGCGGCGGTCTTTACCTCACCCCTGTCTTCACTGGATTTCACGACGGTAGCTTCGATCTTTTTGATGCTGGTTCAGCGGCGTCCGCTGGTCTCGAAGATGTTGCCGAAATCGGCGATACCGGTGCCCTTGACACCCTCTTTTCTGGCAACTCTGGTGTGGCCGGCATTTCTGCGAACACGGCTGCAGGAGGACCCTTCGGATCGGGCGATAGCGCTACTTTCCAAGTCACGCTCGACGCGACGGACAATCGCTACTTATCTTTTGCCACGATGGTCATTCCTTCCAACGATACCTTCATTGGTAATGACAACTCCTTCGAGCTATTCGATGCTATGGGCAACTTTATCCCCCTCGCACGCACTTACACCGGCGCGATGACCTACGATGCTGGCACTGAGTTGAATGATGCGATGACAGGGCCTGCCTTTGTTGTCGGTCAAGTCGGCACAGACGGTGGAGTCGAAGGCGGCGTGATTATGCTCCAGACAGATTTGACCGCGCTGGATGAATTTATCGGAGTCGGCCTTCCCGTCGGTGGGACGCTCGGCTCAGCCCTATCTTCTTCGAATCTCTTCCGAATTTCTGTCACCGCAGTCCCTGAGCCAAGCATGGTCGGGTCACTCCTCGGTTTCGCAGTTCTCGGCTTCGCGATCCGTCGCCGTCGCCGATGATCTGTCACCCGCACCTGTTGATGTGCTCCGGTATCGCAGAGGCTGACGAGTCTCTGCGGTATCCTTTTTTCGAGATGCTTTTAAACGTTTTCACAAAAAAGGAAGTTCCTAAAGACGCTTTACCTGTTCGCAAGGACAGTGGGCAATCCGGGAGCGCAGTTGTGCCCTTTTGTGATGAGCAGGAGTATGAGCGTGTAGTAGATCAATATTACAAGTTGCTCTACGTCTTTGCCCTCAGTTTGACCAAGTCGGAACACGACGCCTGGGATCTCACTCACGACACCTATGCCCGTTGGGCCCGTTCCCAACACAAGATTAAGGATAAGAGCAAAACGAAGAGTTGGCTCTTCTCGACTCTCTACGATCTAAAAGTCTCGGCCAAAAATTTGCCGAGGGATCGAATTCTGACCCTAGTGACTATAACGCAGTTCTAGAGCTATTTTTCCTATCGCAGAAGTAATCGGCCTGAGAACGAAAAGCACGGCTTGCCATAGCCTGCTAAGGCTCGGTTTACTCGGCGGCTTAATCATGAGCGAGAAAGCGATCGATACCTCAGACCTTGTGGCCGTACGTAAGGCCAAACTTGCAGACATCCGCGCCACCGGCACGGATCCATTTGCGGATAACTGTCCGCAGACCCACACCTCTGAGGAAGCCAAAAAACTCTTCCAGCCCGACCTGCCGGAAGGTGAAGAGGGTGATTCGGCCCGCAGCGCAGGCCGTGTAACCGCGATCCGCAAGATGGGTAAGGCGAGCTTTGCTCGGATTCTAGATCGGGCGGGCACCCTGCAACTCTACATTCAGCGCGATGTCGTTGGACTTGAAGCCTACGACTTCTTCAAGAAGAAGCTCGATCTCGGCGACTTCATTGGTGCGGAAGGCCCTGTCTTTGCCACCAAGACTGGCGAAGTCACAATGCGGGTGAAGTCTTTCAAGATGGTCGCAAAGGCACTTCGGCCGCTGCCCGAGAAATGGCATGGCCTCCAAGACGAGGACGCTATCTATCGTCAGCGCTACCTCGACCTCATCAGTAATGAGGCGTCGCGGAATGTCTTTAAGCTTCGTAGTAAGATCATCTCGACGATTCGAGCACACCTCGATGAGCAGGACTTCATGGAGGTTGAGACTCCGATCCTCCAAGCCGAAGCGGGTGGGGCGGCTGCGCGTCCGTTTGAAACGCACTTCAATGCTCTCGATTGTCCCTTTGTTCTTCGCATTGCGCTAGAATTGTATCTCAAGCGCTTGCTTGTCGGCGGTTTTGACCGCGTCTACGAGATCGGTCGCAACTTTCGTAACGAAGGTCTCTCACGTCGGCACAATCCTGAGTTTACGATGCTCGAGGTGTATCAAGCCTACAGCGACTACCGTGGTATGATGACGCTCGTCAGGGGCATCGTTGATCGCATCTGTACCGAGGTTCTAGGTGCGACGAAGATCACCCGTTTTGACGGCGTCGAAATCGAGCTCGGTGGTGAGTGGCGCGAAGTGCGCTATAAGGACCTTGTCATCGAAGCGACGGGCGACGCCGATTGGTTCAGTAAGTCCAAGGCTGATAAGATCGCTTGGTGCCGCGAAAACGGTGTCGATGTAGATCGAGCTGAAGAACGCGAGGACTTCGAAATCTCAAACAATGTCTTTGAAAAGAAGGTCGAACCGACCCTTATCCAGCCAACCTTTGTCACCCACGTCCTTAAGGAGCTGGTGCCGCTTGCGAAGATTTCAGCTGAAGACCCTGACACCGTTGAGGTTTTTGAGCTCTGTATCAATGGGCAGGAGATTGCTCCCGCCTACAGCGAGCAAAACGACCCGATCGTTCAGCGCGAGCAACTCGAACGTCAAGCGGGTGAAGAAACCCAACAGATCGACGAAGAGTTTCTCCTCGCGATGGAGCACGGTATGCCGCCCGCCGGTGGTATGGGTATCGGTATCGATCGCCTTATCATCTTGCTTACAGGTGTCGCCAGTATCCGCGATGTTCTCCTTTTCCCCTCCCTCAAGCCCCGAAAGAAGCAAGAGACTGAACAAGACGCGTAGCGCGTTTGTCCTACGACCATGCCCTGGTATCTATACCTCGCTCTGAAACAGCTCCGCCCGACCGGGAAGAAGTTTGGTAGCTTCTTTTTTGTCATGTCGGTCCTAGGGGTGGCACTCGGAGTGATGGTGTTGATCGTTGTTCAGAGTGTGATGGGTGGCTTTGGACAAGAGCACCGCGCTCGCGCAATCGATGTTTCTGGGCATCTCGACATCACGGCACGGGGGCGACCCTTTGTATTCCAAGAATCACTACGCAGTGTGCTTGAAGAAGATCAGCGTGTAGTGTCTTATGGTCCCTACGGTAATGGTTTTGTTCTCGCTCAGTTTGGTTCGGCTTGGGATGGAACGGCCGCCTACGGCATCGACCCACGCATGCCCGATGCTTACGGTGTGAGCCGATTTTTGACCGAAGGCACGACCGATGATTTGGGAGACGACTCCGCCATTATCTCAACGACACTCTCGTGGCGTCTCGGCGCGCGGGTAGGGGACGAGATTGATGTCTTTACCCCGACGATGATCAAGGCTCTGGAGGCTGAAGAGGTCATCCTTCCGCGTTCCCTTGAAGTAGTTGGTATCTATCAAGTCGAGTGGGATCCGGACTACATTCCGGGACTCGTCGTGACGTTGCGCACCTTGCAGGATTTCTACGACCTCGGGCCTCGCGTGCATGGGGTCAGTGTGAGGCTAGAGGAAGATGTAGATGAAGTCGTCGTTGCGGCGGATTTTGCCACCTACCTGCCGCTCGGGGTGCGCGCTGCAACTTGGAAAGAACGTTGGCAGCAGCTCTTGTCCGTTCTCGAAATGGAGAAGGTTATGATGCTTTTTATCAACCTCTTCATCGTCGCTGTGGCAGTGTTTGCGATCGCGGTCGCGCAACTTCTCAACGTTGTGCGCAAGACGCGTGAGATCGGAGTTATTCAAGCCTTTGGCGGGCAACCGCAGGCGCTCTGGGCGCTCTTTTGTTTTCAGGGTCTGCTCATCGGAATTCTAGGAACCGTGCTTGGTCTTGCTGGTGGCGTGACGCTGCTGAGCTTCCGTGGCCCGATTATCGACGTCATCATCAACCTCACGAGCTCGCGCGAGATGCTGACGAACTTCTATTTCTTCACTGAGTTGCCGGTTCACTACGCGTTGAATGACTTTGTCGTTATCGGGGTGGCCGCGATTGTCCTCTCCACTATGGCCGGGCTTCTGCCTGCATGGCGAGCAACCCGCCTTCGCCCGGCTGAAGCCATCCGTGTCGAATCATGACCATCGCGATCACAGCCAAGGGCATCCGTAAGAACTTCCGCCTCGGGTCAGAAACGATCGAGGTACTGCGCGGCCTCGACTTGGAGTTGAAGCTGGGGCGCTCGCTCAGTATTCGCGGAGCTTCAGGCTGCGGGAAAACAACCCTCCTCAATATTATCAGTGGCCTCGAACAACCTGATGCAGGTGATCTAACGTGGCAGGGCGAATCCGTTGTCGGAATGAGCAACCGAAAGCTAGCGGAGCGTCGCAGCGCCTTTTGCGCGCTCGTTTTTCAGAGCTACTTTTTAGTTCCAGAGCTCAATGCTTTGGAGAACGTCCTTCTGCCTGCTCGCATCGCGCGCAAGCCACTCGCTGAGGCCCGAACGCGCGCCCTGGAATTGCTCGAACGGGTCGGTCTATCTGCGCGTTTGAACAGTCTGCCGGGGACCCTCTCAGGAGGAGAACGCCAACGTGTCGCTGTTGCCAGAGCGCTTATCAATCAGCCGTGCCTTGTTCTCGCCGATGAACCAACCGGGAATCTCGATGAACACACAAGTGAAGAAGTGCTTCAGCTCTTGCTTCAAGTCACTGCGGAGGAAAAAGCGAGTTTGATCCTTGTGACCCATAACCGCGAGCACGCGGCGCTCACACAGGAGCAGACGGTTTTGCACGAGGGGATTTTGAATGGTGAATTTTGAATGGTGATTCTTGAATGATGAATGATGAGTTTTGTGTGATGTATGGTGAGTGATGAATGGTGAATGATGAGTGGTGTTTGATGTAGAGTGAATTAATTTGGCTCCTATTCATCATTCAAAATTCATCATTCACCATTTATCTCTGTCCACATCAGGCTTGCTCCAGACAGCAAGCCGATCAGCCTGATTTATATGGCTCAAGTAACACCGCCTTTAAAATGTGGCGTCATCGGCGTCGGCTCGCTCGGACAGAACCACGCCCGTATTTACGATCAGCTGGAAGACACCGAACTCGTTGGAATTGTTGATGCGAGTCCGGCACGGGCGAAAGAGATTGCCGACAAACACGGCTGCGCAGTTTTTGATTCGATCGAGGCTCTGGGCGATGCCTGTGAAGCGCTCAGTGTGGTGGTTCCGACGGATAAGCACCGCGATGTTGCCTTGCCGCTTCTAGCTAAAGGCTGCCACCTCCTCATCGAGAAACCCCTGTGCGCGAGCATGGCCGAGGCGGAGGAAGTCGTAGCGGCTGCTCAGGCGGTTAAGGCCGTTGTGCAGGTTGGCCATATCGAGCAGTATAACCCGGTGATGAGTTACCTCGAAGAGCACGTCGCCGAGCCACGCTTCATCACTGCTGATCGCCTTGCTCCTTTTACTCCACGGGGAACTGAAGTGGGTGTTGTGCTCGATCTCATGATTCACGATATCGGGGTCATTCTTGAACTCGTCAAATCGCCCATCGAACGCGTCGATGCGGTCGGAGTGAATGTGCTTTCGAAGACCGAAGACATCGCTAATGCGCGCCTCACCTTTGAGAATGGCTGCGTTGCGAATATCAACACCAGTCGCGCGAGTTTGAAGAAGGTCCGCGAGATTCGGGTCTTTCAACCCGATGCCTATCTTTCCCTCAACTTTATGGAGCAAAAAGGGCACCTCATCCGCAAGGGTGGGCTACTCGGTCTGAAGAAGAAGAAAATTCCGATCGAGAAGGATGAGCCATTGAAGCTCGAACTTGCTTCATTCGTCAACGCAGTGCGCAAGCGGATTGATCCTAAGGTTTCGGCCGAAAAAGCTAAAACCGCCCTCGAAGTCGCGATCCAGATTACTGAACTGATTCGCGCGGGGATGGCAAAGTATGAGTCCCACAAGCAATAGGCGTGAGCACACCGTCGTATAAGCTGCTTAAAGTTGATTCTAATTCAGAGTCAGCGGATGTCTTCTGGCTCGCAGGCGAGCATTCAGGAGATCAGCACGCGGCGCTCGTCGCGCAAGAGCTTGCGCAGTTGCATCCTGAATTGAAGCAGGTCGCAGTCGGTGGTGCGGCCCTCGAGGCAGCGGGGCTACCGCTTCTGCATGACCTTACTGAGCGTTCCGTCGTCGGTTTAGTTGAAGTCCTCAAGCATTACAGCTACTTCAAAAAGCTCTTTGCTGAAGTTATGGATTGGATACGCGACAATCCGCCTAAGGTGCTCGTTCTAGTTGACTACCCAGGCTTTAATCTTCGCCTAGCGGAGGCATTGTTCAAAGAAGGTCTCAGCCAGAAAGCAGGCGGACCTGTCGCGATTTATTACTACATCGGTCCGCAAGTCTGGGCATGGAAGGCCAAGCGTCGCTTTAAGATGGCGAAGCTCCTTGGTGAGCTCGGCGTTATCCTGCCTTTTGAGGTCGATACTTTTGCGGATACGGATTTGAAGGTGAACTTTGTTGGGCATCCGTTTTTAGCCGAGGGGCATGAGGAACCTGTCACCTTTGATCCCGAGGGTGATCTCTTGCTCCTCCCTGGAAGCCGCCTGCAGCCTATTCGTCGCATATATCCGGCAATGCTCGACGCGGTTGAGGCGTGGCGTAAACGAAATCCGGCGGCCGCGAGTGTAACCGTATCCACCTTGGGTGCCAACGCAGCCCTCTCGAATGAGTTGAGAGTCTTGGCCGTGGGGCGTGATTTCGAGGTCATTATTCTGGAAAAGAAGGAGGATATTCGCGCCCGAGCTGTGCTTACGAGTTCAGGCACGATGTCGATGCACTGCGCCCTTGCAGGGGTCCCCGGAGCGATCGTCTATCGTGCTAATTATCTGACTTACTTGATCGGCCGGCGCATTATCAAGATTCCATACCTCGGTCTTTCCAATCTCATCCTTGGGCGAACGATGTATCCAGAGTTTATTCAGGGAGATGCCGATCCGAATCGCCTAGCTGAAGAAATGGATGCCTGCCTCGGAGAAGAACGCCGTGATCAAGCAGCAACGGATGCTATGGACCTGCGAAAAGCCCTTTCCCAACCCACATCCTCCAGCGCCGCTCGGCGTATTTCTAGCTTCTTGTAGCTACATTTAGTGCGCTAGGATTTCTAGTCTCTTTCCCTTAGGAACGGCGCTATCCAAGAGGCCTGTAGCGTAAAAAGAGGGTCAATTATGCATATTATTGGGTCTTGCTTGACGAGTTGGAATAATTGCATCTTTTCACCTCATAATACCAGTTCTTTCATTCAGTCTAAAGTGCGGTTCAGACAAGCTTTTCTCCTGCGAATCATTCAAAGGAGATGTTAGTAAAGATGAACGCAACAAACCGCACAGAAACAAAAGAAAAACCAATTAGAGTACGTAAGTCTCATCCTGCAGATCGACTCCGTCGCATGCGTGGAAATGAATTACGCGGAGCTTCAGGCTTCGGAACTCGAGGTGTGTTTTTCAATTAAAAACCGTGTCTAAGATTTCTTAGACGCACCTAAATAGAAAATAACGGGGGCGGAGTAATGGGGAAGGTTCCCGTTGCTCCGCCCTTTTCATTTATTTTGAAAGCAAGGCATCTAACCTACGACTGAACTGAGGGAGAAAGGGGCATTCCGTCTGTAGGTATGCCATGAGGATTCACTGTTTAGTGGGCCAGAATCAAGAATTGACCTTCTTGATTTCGCACCTTAGGTTTCATTCATCGATTTCAACACATCTTTAGTTGTTTGTCTATTGGCTCTGCCCGTCGGCCTCATCGCTTCTTGGGTGATGAATTGGCTCATGCGAACGATCAGTCGCCGTCAGGATGTTCCCGTCAACATGGTTGCCGCCTTGGGGAGCCTGATTACCCGTCGTGAAGAAGGGGCCGAGCGCGTCGGCACGATCATTTATTTTTTGGCAGGGATGATCTTTGCCGGTATCTATCTCGGGCTTTTCGTCACTACCGGCCTGACCGGAGTTGGGTCCATACTCACGCTCGGTTTTGGCTTTGGATTGATCCACGGCGTCATCGTGACCTTCGGACTGATGATCATGGTGGACGGCTACACCCCGTCGAAAAATACCGTCATGCGACTTTTCCCATTGGTCTCGTCCACCTCTTTGGCCACATTATTTTCGGTGGACTAGTGGGATTGCTCGGTGGCATTGGTTTGTTTTTGATCTAGCACTTTGAGGAAACGATTTGTCCTTCGTCTCTTCGATGACGGCTCATCCTTTAGATACCGGACTTTGCACGGAATTTTGAGGGCGGTTTGCCTTCGATGCGCTTGAATACAACGGCCAGTCGTTCGGGGTCGTTGAAGCCGCAGAGCTCGGAGATCGCTGAGATTGAATGGTTTGTTCCTGTCAGAAGTTGTTTTGCTCGATTTATCCTTAGCCTGCAAAGCATCTCCCATGGGGTGCATTGGTAGTATTCGCGAAATTTCCGCTCTAGACTCCGTCGAGCTATGCGCAATTCATCACAAAGTATTTCGACTGTAATGGGATCCTGAATACGTTTAGAAAAGTAGGACATAGCGCTTCTGAGGATCGGGTCTTCAATTGCGAGGTGATTTGCAGAGTGTCGTAAGATGACACCGCTAGGCTGGATTAGAATGGGATTCGAGGGTGGCCCCTCTCCTGCCAGAAGGGAGCGCATGGCTTCGCCTACAGTCTCCCCAATGGTATTCCATGGGATCGAAACACTGGAAAGCATCGGATAACTTAATCCGCACACAAGCTCGTCATTGTTTGCGCCGATGATAGCGACTTCGTCCGGTACCCGTAGGTTCAATCGGCGGCAGGCATTACAGAGGTAACGTCCCAATGGATCATGCATCGCGAATATGGCGACGGGCTTCGGCAGAGCTGCCAGCCAGAGGCGGAGCTCTTCCTGGGGCTGAAAGAAATCTTCGCTGTAGCGGGCCTCATCAAAAGCATCTTCTTGATGAGTCGAGATCGAAGTGTGCGCACCGAGCTCTCGCTGGAATCCTTCAATCCTTTGTTTTGAATAGGGGGTTGAATTGCCCAAACAAGCAAAGTGACGGTAGCCCGCTTGGGTAAATGCTCTGGCTGCTTGAGCTCCGACTTCCCAGTCATCGACATCGATGCTCGTTGCTCCTCGGTAGCGGTAGTCGGTGTCCGCAATCACTGTTGGTATACCTATTTCCAAGAGTGCCTCCGTCGTCTTTGGTAGCCATTCAGTAATCAACGCACTCGGTTTAAGTTCTAATAGAAGGCTTCGCAGCTCTTCAATTGGGCGGCGGATGCTTAGGATTCGAAAGTCATGTTGACGTCGAACGAATGGGATCAATGAGGGGGTTAAGCGGCGCAAAAAGACCTCAGTCATCACGATAGCTACTTGCTTTGCCATGGGTAAGAGAAAACTGCATCCAACGGCGCACATGGATAGGATCGTTCAATAATTAAATCGGCACGTATGCCGCATGTTCGTTGCACTGATCCTGTAATTGAACCCCTCAGGGATGAAACGACAGCTTTTATCGGTTCAGAATCTGGCGACCGGTACTTCGGAACTATCGGTTTACTAATCCAAGCGATCGCATTGCATTGTGATTGAGTTCGGCCTGCCGTTCAGCCATCTCCGGATCGGTGAGGTCCTCGTCATACGAAGGTATCATCGCCTTCATGCGTTGGTGGCCTTCTGCGCTAGAGAGTGTATCCGAAAAGCATTTTGTGATAATATCGATGATGATATTGGTCGAAACAGAGGCTCCGGGTGAGGCTCCCAGTAGGGCGGAAATTGTTTTATCTTCAGACGTAATGACTTCAGTGCCAAAGTGGACGATGCCGGCATCACCATCTTCCTTTTTGATCGCTTGGACACGAATCCCCGCATCAATCAGGTTCCAATCTTCCTTCTTTGCTCCCGGATAAAATTGTCTCAATTCGCCGAGGCGCGTCTCCATTCTTTGGGTCCCTTGTTGGATGAGATATCGAACCAGTGGAATGTTGTGCAGCCCCACCTTGATGAGTGAGGCAATGTTATCCGTGCGTATGGAGGCAGGCAGGTCGAGAAGACTCCCTTTTTGATGAAGGAATTTTGTCGTCCACGCTGCGTAGGGCCCAAACAAGAGGGCCTTTTTGCCGTCTATAATGCGTGTATCCAGATGTGGGACGGCCATCGTAGGGGCAGCGCCGGGTGACATCCCGTAGACTTTAGCGGTGTGTTTTGAGACGATATCTGGGTTCTCTGAAATGAGCCATTGACCTCCAATCGGGAAGCCCCCGAATCCCTTTGCTTCGGCAATCCCTGACTTCTGAAGGAGTGGTAGGCTGCCTCCTCCTGCGCCGATGAATACGAACTTAGCGGTATTCTTGAAAGAGCATTTGGTTTCGAGGTCTTTGATCGTAACCTCCCACCTGTCTCCATTCTTTTCTAAGTCACTGACACGATGCTTTGTCGCAATTCCGCAGTCAGGCTGCTGTCCGATCCATCTTACAAGCTTCTCTGCAAGGGCCCCATAGTTTACATCGGTGCCCTGAAGAACGCGTGTCATGGCGACGGGTTCGTTTGGATCGCGACCGTCAAGGATGAGTGGAGCCCACTTCTCGATCGTTGCACGATCTTCGGTGAATTCCATGCCTTTGAAAAAGTGGTGCTTCGTCATCTGGCGATGACGTGAACGCAGGAAATCGACCTGTTCTTGACCGTAGACAAAGCTGAGGTGGGGGACAGGATTCACGAAGTCCTTTACGGACTCTAGGATGCCTTTGCCTGCCGCGTAGCCCCAAAACTGTAGAGAGTGTTCGAACTGATGAAAGATTTCGACCGCTTTATCCACTTTCACCTCCCCGTCGGGTCCATAGTCGGGCGTATAGCTAAGTTCGCAAAGGCCTGCATGGCCGGTGCCTGCGTTGTGCCAAGCACTCGAGGCTTCTACAGCGAGTCCGTCAGCGACCTCGTAAAGCTGTATGCGCAGACGGGGATTCAGCTCTTTGAGAACGGTGCCGAGCGTCGCAGACATGATACCGCTTCCAATGATGATGACGTCTGGGTTTTCGATGTGATGGTCGCTTTTCATTATATGAAAATTGTTTGTCTGGGGTGGGGGGCGTCCTGGCTCGGTCTTCGGCTTTTTGTTGTGGTGGCGTAAAGCGTCTCGTTTGGGGAGCGTGGATGCCTGTATCGAGTGATGGGTGTTTTGAAAACAGCGTCTCTACGATCACTTGCATCGATAGGCTTTGGTGAATTTGGTGGTAGGGCTTATTTGAGCAGTTTCTTGAAGCGTGCTTCGTCCTTGTTCCAACACTCCGTATGCTTGGGCTCAAAAGCGATCGGTGGGAATGACTCACGAATAACAGATCGAGCGGTTGCAAGATCTGGAAAAATACCGTCTGAAATCATTTGGACGGCGATGTTTCCGAGTGCAGTCGCTTCAACAGGCCCTGTATCAACGGTTACATTCAAGGCATCGGCAGTCATCTGGTTGAGAAAGTCGTTGCGTGCCCCTCCGCCGACGATGTGTAGGCGATGAATCTTTTTTCCATTCAGTTCTTCGAGCTTATGAAAAACATGACGGTATTTCATTACCAAGCTGTCAAAAGTGATGCGAAGAATTTCATCCGGTGTCGTAGGAACGGGTTGTTCCGTTCGCCTGCAATAGTTGGTGATTCGCGTAGGCATGTCACCAGGCGATGCGAATTCAGGGTCATCGGGATCGATGAATGCTCTGCGTGCGGGTGCTTCGCTCGCCATGGCTACAATGTCATCGTAGGTATAGTTCTGCCCTTCTTTAATCCACTGCCTGCGGCTTTCTTCGATCAGCCACATCCCGCAGATATTGCGTAGGAAGCGGACAGTGCCGGCGTAGCCCAGTTCATTCGAAAACCCTGCCTCCATCGCTTCAGGCGTTACATTCGGGGCGTCTAGTTCCTGTCCCATAATGGACCAAGTGCCCGAACTGAGGAATGCGCTTTGAGGATTGCTGAATGGGGTGGCCGCAACTGCACTTGCCGTATCATGCCCGGGGACGGCGATGACCTTCGCCTGTGGTAAACGGAGTTTTTCGGCGAGTTCTGGGCGAAGGGTTCCGAGAGGAGTACCGGGCTCAGTAATTTCGCGAAAAAGTGTTGGTGGAAGAGCCAGAGCATCAATCAAGGTCGTCGACCATGTTCCGGTAGTCGGATTTAGGAGCTGGGAAGTACTCGCAATGGTGCGTTCTTGTATTCGCTTCCCCGTGAGCCAGTAGTTTATCAGGTCTGGGATGAATAATAGGTATCTAGCATTTAGGAAGGCATCGCGCCCTTGTTCTAGTTCTGCTGCTAGCTGGTAGATCGTATTGAAAAAAACAAACTGGATGCCGGATTCGCGGTAGATGGTCTCTCGACCGATCGTTTTTGGAATGGAGGTAAAGGTCGCTTGTGTTCGCTCATCACGGTAATGGATTGGGTTCGAGAGCATTTCACCTCGAGCATCGATAAGGCCGTAGTCCACACCCCACGAATCAACGCCGATCGAGACGATATCAATACCATAGGTTTGCTGAGCTGTATTCAGTCCTTCGAGGATAGAGCGGTAGATTCCTAATACATCCCAGTGACGGTAGGGGGGGATGTAAACAGATGCGGAAGGGAATCGATTCAGTTCGTGTAGTTGAATCTTCGAACCGTCCCATACGCCACCGATGACTCGGCCGCTGCTTGCTCCGAGGTCAATCGCGAGGTATACTTTTTGTTTCATGGAGTTAGGTAGGGAGTGAGAGGTATCACGGGGTCTAAAGGCCGAGAGCTTTTTGCCGGTGATGTTCGTCGAGGCGGTTCGTAATTCGATCTACCCGGCATGCGTAGAGCGCGTCATCAATCTCTTGATCAGTGGCGGATTCACGCTGCAATAGGTTGTGCATCGGCTCGGCCTTACACTCGACAAGGTCATTGAAGGGTCCAAGGCTGCTGCCACTCGCCTTTACGAGGAAGCGGTCCTCACTGAGCGAGGTGGAGGTGTTACCCTCTCCCAAAATTGCTAGGTCTCGTTCGGGAGAACCGAGGTCATGGGAGAGGTTGAGGAGTTCGCTTATCGCGGAATTCATAAAGCTGAATGATTGAGTGTTAGCGAAGGAAGGCTTCATGTAGACCACCATCGACGGTGATTATTTGGCCCGTTGTTTTGCTCAGACGATCAGTGACGAGAAGGAAGTAGGCCTCGGCTTGGTCGGCTGGCGTGATCGGATCATGCGTTAAGGTTCTGTCGGCGTAAAACTGCGCTAATTTTGAAACGAGCGATTCTGTTTCTTCGCTTTCTTCGAATGGGATTTGATACTTCGCAAGCGAGCCAATGACGCGATCGCGTGGGAACAAGGCACTGCCCCTCACGACGGTGGCTGGGGCCACTCCATTAACTCTAATCAGGGGTGAGAGCTCGATCGCAAGTTCGCGGACGAGGTGGTTGGCGGCGGCCTTTGAGGTGTCATACGCGACGCTTCCCTTCTTTGCGACAGCGGCATTAGCGCTGGTCGTGAGGACGAGCTTTCCTTTGAGACCTTGTTCCTTCCATGACTTCGCTGCTTCATCGGCAACGTAGTAACTTCCGCTTACATTGATAGCAAAGGTTAGTGCCCATTTATCGTCCGGAATATGACCGCTGGTGTCACTTGGAACAAAGATACCTGCGGTGACGCAGATGGAGTCGAAGCCACCGTATGCGAGGATAACTTGATCAAGCATCGAGCGTATGCTGGTGCGATCAGTGATGTTTCCCTGAAGGCCGATGGCGGGTCCACAGTTGCTGATTCCGGTTCCTGCGACGCCAATTCCAAGACCGTATTTATCGGTGATCTCCTTGGCGGTAGCAGTGGCTGCCTCAGCATTGAGGTCGACGCAGGCGATGTGCGCGCCCTCGTCGGCGAGGCGATGGGCCGTTTCTTTGCCAATACCGCTTCCAGCACCAATGACGATGATGACTTGCCGGGCGAGCTCTGCTTCAGCTGGCATGCGCTTCAGTTTTGCCTCCTCAAGGAGCCAGTACTCGATATCAAAGGCCTCCTGCTGAGGTAGTGAAATGTATTCATCGATGGCTTCAGCGCCCCGCATGACTTCGACCGCACAGTTGTAGAACTCCGCTGTGACGCGTGACTCGGACTTGCTCTTGCCCCATGCAATCATCCCGAGGCCCGGAATGAGGATAACGGTTGGGTTGGGATCCCGCATCGCCGGTGAGTTGGCGTGTTTGCATGCCTCGTAATAGGCGGCGTAGTCCTTGCGGTATTGCTCGAGGCCCTCAGCAAGGAGTGCTTTGAGCGAGGCGAGGTCGCCAGTGGCTGGGTCCCATGCGACGTAAAGCGGTTTAATTTTCGTGCGAAGGAAGTGGTCGGGGCAACTCGTGCCGAGCTCAGCAAGGCGAGGCGCATCGGCGCTGTTGACGAAGCGGAGGATTTTCTCGTCGTCCTGTATCGTGCCGATGAAACGCTTTTGCTGGCTCACTTGACCGCGCAACCACGGGAGGATCGAGGCGAGAGTAGCGCGGCGCTCGTCGACGGGAAGGCTTTCATAAACGCCTCCTCCAAAGGCGGTAGCGTCGCCTCCTTTGGCAGCATACTTTTCTTCGATGTAGGCGGCTGCCTTTTCGATCAGATTGAGCGTTAAGTCGTAGCATTCTTTCGGATCGTCAGCCCAGTTAATGATGCCGTGCTGACCCATGATAATGCCCTTGGCCTTCGGGTTCGCTTCGCAGAGTTGTTGCATCTCGAGCCCGAGTTCAAACCCAGGGCGCAGCCAAGGAGTGTGAAGGACTTCGTCCCCGTAGATTTCTTGGGTTAGCTCTACTGAATTGCGGGCAGCAGCGACTGCGATGGCAGCATTTGGGTGCATGTGGTCAACATGCTTCGCGGGGATGAACGAGTGTAGTGGCGTATCGATTGAGGAAGCCCGCGGATTCAAATTGAAGGTGGTGTGTCGGAACATCCCAACCATGCTGTCTTCCGCTTCAGTTTTGGGTCCCCGTGGATCCTTCGACGCATAAACATTCTGCAGTGAAAGGAGGCCATTTTGGTAGAGTGATGAGAAATTCTCTCGTTTCGAAGTTCGAAGATCTCCCCCTGAACCCTTTACCCAAAGGACTTCAACTTCCTCGCCGGTAAGTGGATCAATCTCGGTCGTTTTTGAGGAAGTGTTCCCGCCGCCGGTGTTAGTGATCCGCTGGTCTGCCCCGAGCAAGTTTGAGCGGTAGACGAGTGCTTCGACCGAATCAAGTTTAGCGGCAACGGAGTCGTCCCAATTGAAGTCTACGTATTTGTATTTAGATGCGTTCATGATGAAATTGATTGTTGTCCGATGTTTACGCTGTGCTCGCGCAATTCAGTTGGAGTCGCGTCCGTGATGAGGCGAGCGATGTCCTTCCACGGGGACAGAAATGTCCTCGTGCGCCTCCCCAGTTTGGACTTGTCGAGGAGGATACAGCTTTGGTGCGAGTGCTTGATTACTGTACGCTGAAATCGGACTAAGTCTGCGGTGGAATTCCAGACGCCTTCATTGCTCATTCCTTCAGCGCCCATAAAGCAGATATCAAACGTTGTTTCCTCAATCACTCGTTCAGCGACCGTGCCGAAGAGCGCACTCTGCTGGTTCAGGAATTCCCCTCCTGTGAGTATAACTCGAAGATCCGCTTCAGCCAAAATTGAAGCGACAGGGATGTTGTTGCTGTAGACGGAAATGCGAGGGACAGGGGATTGAGCCAGTTTCTTCGCTACAGCGTAGGCTGTTGTGCCAGCATCTAAAAATAGGGACATACCTGGCTCGATCGATCCCAGCGCCTGTTCAGCGATGTGATCTTTCGCCGAGGCATTTAATTGTAGTCGGCGGCGGAAGGATTGGAATTCACGGTCAAAGGCAGCGAGCGCACCTCCGTTTGTTCGCTCTATTTGTTTGGATGCTTCGAGTACTTTAAGATCTCTTCGAGCAGTCGCCTCGGAAATATTGAGTCGTTCGCAGACAGCTCCTACGGAAACGAATTGTTCGTCTCTAATAAGCTGAACCAATGCCGCGCGGCGCGATTCGATTTCGATTTTTGAGTGACGCATATTAGTCCTTAAGTGATCGTTATATGTTATTAAAAAGATCCCATATGATCGAAATCAAACATAAAAATGAAAAATGATCGGTTGATGGGTGCTTATTGTGTCTTGGCCATCCTGCCTTTCTTCGCCAGATTACGTCTCTGCTCATTCGCAAATTTAACATTCTGCGACGGCACCAGCCATGATCCCCATGCCAGGATCGTGACAATCGCATATATGATTCCGAGCGCTTCCATTTTCTCTATTGTTCAGGATTCAGACAGGACGGTTCTGCCGCTATCATGCCTAGCAGCCTATGACATCACGGACTATGGGCCTGATGCAGCCTTCAATTGGTTTGATTACCGTCCGGAGGAGACTGCTTGGCCGGGATTTTTGGATCAAATGTCTCACAGCCTCCCTGTGAGGAATCATGGGCAAAAAGTGGAATCCGTGCTCTAAAAAATTTGCAGGGCGATTTTCCCCGAATCTTTATGCCCTTGCGGGCAACTTTGTCCATGAATGAAGGTATAAGGAAACAGTATCTGATGGTTGTCAGGTTTATTTCCTGAAATCAGGTCTATCAGCAGATCTGAGCTTGCTTCCGTTATCCGGGACAGGGGCCCCGTTACCACGGCCCACCTGCTGTTTCGCATTAAGGGCTCGAGAATTGCGGCTACGTTGCTGCTGAATACCACCATTTCCAGGTCGTTGGGCATCCGCATATCGGCGGCTCTGATCGATTCTTCTACCATGTTTGCGGTTGGGAGGTTAGCGCAAACGATAGCGGAGAAACCTTCACGGACCAGTGCGGGGAAATCGGTGTCTTCGACCATGACTTGCTTTCCCTCTACGGGTCCATTTGATCCATCCTTGAGGGCATTTTTCCAGCCTTTGGCCCGTTTTCCGAAAATATTTCCGAATCCGGACGCGTGAGCAAAAAGGATTTTCTGGTGACCACGTTCGATCAGCGTCTTGGTGGCAAGATATCCACCTTGTACATCATCCGGTGCAACCCAGTTGGCATCAGGAGAATCTGGATAGTCGAGCGCGTAGACGATAGGTTTTGGGTAGACATTCATCGCCTCCGAAAACACCGGTTCCGAGGCCAAATCACGATTGGAGATAAGCAGTCCATCAACCAGCCCCATGTTCCCCAGTAGCTGAATCTCGTTATCAAATTCCTGCTCTGTCCCGGTCATCAGCATGACATGATATTGACTGCGTACTGCCGATCGGTAGATCCCCCGTAAAGCCTCACTCAGAAACATGTAATCTTGTATCGAATTACCCATCCCCGTGAAGACTTTCGATGAATTTTCAACGATTCCGATTGTGTTCAGCTTGCCCTGCTTCAAGGCGCGAGCCGGCCCACTTGGAAAATATCCCTGTCTTCTGGCTGCCGCCAATACCCGTCCCCGGGTCTTCTCAGCTATAGCGAATCGACTTTTGCTGGGATTCAGAACCCGCGATGCAGTCGATATCGAGATTTTAGCCTCTTTCGCAATCGATTCAAGACTAGCTTTTTTGACGTTCATTAGGCATTATTGTCCTCTCATCGCTTCCTGCCAAGCCAAATTTTCCGCTCGCCTGCAAACGTTGTCATCATAGATTGAAATACGGCCTTCCGGTCGGGTCTTTTACCCGGATTCCGGACCTAGGAATCATGATTCCGGTTAAAACCGGCTCTTCCAAGGCCTGGAATCCCTTAAAATCAGGCTTCGGCAGGAACAATTTAAAATCATGTCGAAAACGTTGTCAGAAAAAGTTAGAGAACCTGAAACCCCTGTTCCGGAAAGGGAAATTTATCCCTGCCGTCGACCACCAGACCCCGCCCGAAGTGTCTCTGGAGAATTACCGTCACTACCTGAAGGCGTCAGAAGCTTTCTTTAATGAAGTTCAGAAAGGATCATGAATTTCCAGGTTGCATCAACAAAGCCAACCGGATTTCCCATTTGAAACCGGTTCAGCAACATCAGTATCTGGCATTTTCTGGGGACCACCCCGGACGAACGGATGTTTCACGAGTGGGCGGAAACCATGCCCGATGGCTGGCTGAAGGATAGCTATCCATGGTTAGAGGAGGTGCAGGTGTTTATCGCTTCGGGTGGATCCTATCTTGGATACGAAGGAAAGTATGGTGATGTCGGGATATGTGAGTTCGACCGCGATCTATTTGTGGATCCATCCGATCGTTCTGTTCTGGACGATTACGATTTTTCTCCACTTGTACGGGCCTGCGGTAACATGTTGCGGTTGGGGGTAAGGCCTTGTCTGAAGCTGCATGCCGTACCCCTGAAATATACCGCTTCCCCACAGATTGGCTGGTTTCGCACCAACAGCCGTCCTCCTGATGATTATGCGGTATATACCGATTACATTTCAGCCTTGGTGAAGGCGATGGTGGATGCCTTTGGGATCGACGAGGTCAGCCGGTGGTGTTGGTTTGTGGGGACTGAAATGGAGAATCCCAGATGGTGGCAGACCGAGGATGAAGATGCGGATTCGACCATGCGGGCGTTCTGCGAATTTTATGACTGGTCGGTCTTTGCCGTGGAGCGTGTACTTGGAGACCAGTGCGGGCCTATAGGTTCTCATGCGATGATGTCCGGGGAGTTTACCGGCGGATTGTGGAATCCGGAAGACTTCTTCAAACATTGTGCCACGGGATCAAATGAGGCCACGAACAAATCCGGCACCCGTCTCGATTTTTTTGCCATTTCCTATTATGACCGTGCTCCGTGCTATCTCGAGAAGGATGAATGGAATACCAACCACCCGGGAGAGGGTGGGGATCTCGCGCTTTTTGATACAGTTGTGCGGCGAACCCGTGATGCTCTCGAAAGGCACGGATTCAGCAACGCGGACATCGAAGTGAGCTTGGGAGGAATGCTCTTTGGCAGCGATGGTAAATGGGCTATGGCATGGCCTCTGTCCGGGAGGCGCTTATGATGCATCCTGGACGGCACTCAGTTGGTTCAA
>TARA_B110000037_G_scaffold197272_1_pt1 | contig 71347 bp, 60 predicted proteins | sample TARA_B110000037 | Tara Oceans TARA_B110000037 (sample SAMEA4397196) | marine metagenome | biome: Polar Biome; feature: [MIX] marine epipelagic wind mixed layer (ENVO:01000061); material: water (ENVO:00002006), including particulate matter (ENVO:01000060) such as... | depth 10-100 m | reverse complement strand
TTTTTTTTCTCAACTAATCATCGTATTCGATGAGAAGATCCTCACCCATTAGTGGTCTTCTGGGTGGCTCTGCGTTCTTTCCAGAAAGACGCGTTGCTTGATTGCCTTCCTGCGCTCGGATAGTGTTGATAATCTTTTCATCGCCTCATCATAGGAGGCTCAAAGACTTGAAGCGATGTGTAAATGGGTGCGAAAACCACCCGGACACAGCGAAAAACACGTTTTGTGTTGGGCGTCAGATTATTAGTTCATTCATAAGTCTTATGAACTCTGTATTTTTTTACCCGACGTGCCGCCCCAATAGTTGAAGTATATTCAAAGACACCATCCTCAATGGCATCCACGTCAATTCTTTCCTTGTCAACTATGGACTCTTGATTCGGGTGGCCAGTTATGAAGAATAACCCTTCAACTCTTGCTGGACGTCCCTTTCCCTTTGGATCGGGAGGGGTATAGACGTTGCCACCACCACCGACGCTGGCGGAACTGCTCGCGACTGTTGATGAATAATCGTTACAATCGACGAGAATGCCTTCTCTAGTTGCCGATATAACAAATCCCTTGATTCTCCTGGCTGACTTTGCGGCAAGAATATCTGAATCCCTCTTCGCAGAATCTGAAGCTCTCTTTTCAGAAGCCAGTTTTGTAGCTTCGGCGGCGGCTGAGGTAAGTGCGGCTTGGTCTCTTTCAACGATTTGCTTCACCTCATCGGCGGGTAACCATTTACCACCATATTTCGCAAGGCCTTTCGTTTTCTGGGAATTTTCAAACTCCACTTTCTCTTCGTATTTTCTTCTGATTGCGGACTTCTCTTCATTTCTGGACTGCTCTTTCTTTTGTTTGGCTGCTAGCGCCTCATCCTTGGGCATCCATTTTCCGTTGTATCTGGCCTTGCCGTCTTCAAACTCCTTGATGCAGGAATCCAACACGGTGATGTGAGGTGTCAGAATAGGAACACTTTTCGGGAAGCGAGCGGAGAAATCACGATATTCCTTGGCGGTCTTGCGAACAGGTTCCAATTCCACTTCGGTCGTGATAGTTTGCGGTAGCGCGGAAATCACTTCGATCTTTCCGGCTAACTTCTGTCTTGCGATGGTGAACGTCCGGCTTGCCGTTTTGATCTTCACGGAAGGACCGCTAGCCCTCAATTCGGAATAGACGACGATATTCGCCCCCGCGTCATCATGAAATGTTTGATCCTTAATCGCGGCGAGACCCACGCCAAAGACTGACGAAGGAACGAGCGAAAGCAGGGAGATGAAAAACAGGAGTGACAAGTGCGGTTCGGCTTTGGTTTTCATGGCGAATGTGGCGATTTGTGTATAATTTGTATAATTTGATAGCGATTCGTTCTGAGGTAGAGCCTACTTAGCAGTGAGGACTTTCTTGACCCTTTGGACGGTAGAAATCCCCTTGCCTGTGATCTTGGCAGCGTTTCGCACGGATTGGCCTTCACGGAGACGGCGGCGTATGTCGGCGTGCTTCACGAGAAACTCCTTTCCCGAAAATGTCGATCCGGGAGGGCGTCCAAGCCTGCGGCCTTTGCGCTTGGCTTCATCAAGGCCCGACTTGATTCGTTCCGAGAGAGTTTCCCTTTCGGCGCGTGCCATTTCGGCAAGCAGGGCAAACATGATCGCCGCCGCTGGATTGCGCTTGCCGTTGGGAAGCATGGTTTCGATTCCTTGCTGGTGCCAATAGAGGGATACCCCGAGGTCTTCCAAGGTTTCGACAAAGGCATGGGCAATGCTGTTGCGTCGCGCCAAGCGTGAAACCTCATGAACGAGAATTTTTTGAACCGCGCCTGTCCGCGCCAATTCCTCCGCACGGTGCAAGCCGCGCCTGTCGGATTCATCGGCCATCCCGGAAACCTGCTCCCGGCAGATTTCGACAACCTCATAGCCCTTGGCTTGGGCATGGGCCAGCAACTCTGAAACCTGCCTGTCGGTCTCTTGCTTGGCCGTGGAGACGCGGACCAGAATTGCAACTGGGATTTTAGTGGGGCTTTGCTGCCCGGATTTGACAACTGACATGAATACATAGTGTCAAAACGTGTCCAAAAAAACAACTGTTTTCTTGAATACACTTAGAGCGATGATGCACCCAAAAAACTATCGCCTTTGGCAACGGTCAATTTGGAGCTAGCATCAAGCAAGCCATCCCCGCAGCTGAACGAAATGCCAGATCCAAAGAGAAAATCCCCAAAAAAAGAAAATTCACATCAGTCGAAATCTGTGCCGGTGCTGGAGGTCAAGCAATTGGATTGGAAAACGCGGGCTTCGAACATTTGGCTCTTGTGGAAATCGAAGAGATTGCCTGCCAAAGATTGAGGGATAACCGTCCGAGGACGGCCACGTCACCATCTCCCGCGCCGCCGGTTCCCTCACTTTCCCGGCCAGGTTCATGCTCGTGCCCGCCATGAACCCCTGCCCTTGTGCCTTCTACGGCGATGTGAAACGCCAGTGCCGCTGCTCGGTTCGCCAGATCGAGAACTACCGCCAGAAGATCAGCGGCCCCTTGCTCGACCGCATCGACATCCACGTGGAAGTGCCTCTTGTCGATTTCAAAGAACTCACTTCCGATGCGATAACTGGCCAATCATCCGCAGTGATCCGCGAGCGCGTCGCTGCGGCGCGTGGGATTCAGGTAGAGCGCCTTCAAATCAGCAAAACTCACTACCCGCCGCGATGGGCGCGCGCCAAGTCCGCGAGTGCTGCCAGCTCGATGCCGAAAGCAAAGGCTTACCTAGAACACGCCATGGAGCAGATGAACTTCTCCGCCCGCGCCCACGACCGTATTCTCAAGGTTTCCCGCACGCTCTCCGACCTCGCCGGAAAGCAAAACATCACCGGCAACGAAGTGCTGGAGGCGATCCAGTTCCGCTCCCTGGATAGACGGTTGTTTGAGTGACTTAGAAAGTCGCAGCAAGCGCGAAGGTATCTCCACGCTTGCGGCGATGATGCGTCACATCTTCGGCGCGACGGAACCGACAATTTTTGTGCCGTCCGGCTTCTCGACTTCAACCCACCACTTTGCGTCCGCAGGAAGAGGTGACGGAGCCATGGCGTGGATGTCGTAGTCATCGTGTGATGGGGCGTAGTCACTCTTGCCGACAGCTGACATGGTGCGGTCTTCGGTGCCGATCCAAGCGCGGACTACGGTTGCGCCGTTATCCTTGAAAGGAAGCTTGATAACAAGATGGCCTTCCTTGCCTGCCTCGACCATTCCATGGCCTTGGGCTGCTTCGATTTCCATTTCGCCAGCCTTGAAAGTCCCAAGTGAGACCTCTTCGTCGTGGGCATGATCGCCTTCTTCCTCATGCGGGTGGCCGTGGGCTTCCTCGGATGATGCGGAACCGGCTGTGTTGGTTTCCTTTTCACCGCAGCCGATCAGGAGAGCGGACATGGCAAAGACGGGAACTGTCAGTATTGGTTTCATTTTCATATTTCTTGTTTGGTTGGTGTTTGTTTTGTCTTGGGGTTCGGGTTGTTGGCGGAGACACGGTGGAGTGCCGCGTAACCGGCCGGGACGACCACGAGATTCAGGAAAGTCGAGGAGAGCAAACCGCCGAGGATGACGACGGATAGCGGGGCGAGGATTTCGTTTCCGGGCTTGTCTCCCTGGAGAATGATCGGGACGACAGCCAGGGCGGCGGTCAGGGCGGTCATAAGGATGGGGATCAGCCTTTCGGAGGAGCCTTGGACGATGGCATCGAACATGGTGTGTCCTTCGTGTTCGACGAGGTGCTGGTAATGGTTCACAAGCAGGATTCCATTTCGCACGGCGATGCCGAAGAGGGTGATGAAGCCCACCATGCTGGCGATGGAAATGACCGGCGCGGTGTAATGCCCGCCAAGTCCGAACAGCGCCAGGGTGTTGCTGAAAATGCCGGGAGACTCGCTGAGATAGATCGCGACGATGCCGCCGATCAATGCGAGCGGTAGGTTCACCATGACCAGTAGGGCGACGCGGATTGAGCCGATGGCGAGTTGCAACAGGATAAGCATGATGACTGCCACGAGACCGCTGAAGATCAGGATCGTCCGGCTGGCTCCTTGCTGGGCTTCAAATTGTCCGCCGTAGTTCACCGAATAACCGTAGCTCTGCACGATGGGATCGACAGCTTTCTGAACCTCTCCAACCAAGTCTCCGAGGTTGTATCCTTCCTCGACGTTGAGCGTGACCACGGCTTTGCGCTGGGCGTTTTCGCGGGCGATGAGGTTCGATGTCATTTCAGGGCCGATGTCAGCCACTTCGTTGAGGCGCACCAACGCCCCGCCTTTTCCGCGCAGGACGAGGTTTTTGAGGTCGCGCAAATCATTGCGCTCTTCTTCCACCAACCGAACGGCCAGTTCATAGCGTCGGACTCCTTCGTTGATTTCGGTAACAGAAACGCCGAACACCGAATTGCGCACCTGCCGTGCCGCATCCTGCGGGGTGAGGCCGTATGAGGCGAGGTCGCTGGGGCGATACTTAACGGGCAAGGACTGGATCAGAACCTCACGGTTTGCCGCCACATCGCGTGTGCCGGGCATGGGTTTTAGTACACCTTCGATTTCCTTGGCGATGGCGCGCAGCTTGGCGAGATCCTCTCCATAAACGCTGATGGCGATGGCCGCCGGGGTGCCGGAAAGGATGTGGCTGAGCCGGTGCTCGATGGGTTGGCCGATGTTGGTGGTGATGCCGGGGACGCGCTCAAGGATGGCGCTGACCTGTTGGCGCACCTCTTCCTTTCGGAAATCGGGTTTCAGTGTCACGTCCATTTCCGAGTTGCTGACCGGCTCGGCGTGTTCATCGCGCTCGGCACGTCCGGTGCGGCGGGTTACGCTGCGAACTCCTTCGAGGGCGAGCAGCTGTTTCTCAATCGCGCTGGCCATCCGGTCGCTGGCCTTGAGGGAGGTTCCGGGGGGAGCGAAAAGGCCGACGGTGAACGTCCCTTCGTTGAACTCCGGCAGGAACGAGCGTCCGAACGTCGAGCCGAGCAAAAGTGCCAGTAAAGTGCCAAGAACAGCGGCTCCCAGCACCAACTTGCGGTATTTCACGGCCTGGCGGACGGCCGGAACATAAACACCTTTGAGCCAGCGAACGACCGGGGTGTCTTTTTCCTCCCCGGTTTTCCCTTTCATCAGGTAGCGGCACATTGCTGGGGTGACGGTGAGAGCCACGAACAACGAGGCCATGATGGATACCCCGAAGGCGACTCCCAGCGGGCGGAAGAAGCGCCCTTCGATGCCTTCGAGAAACATCAGCGGAAGGAAAACAAGTACGATAATCACAGTAGCAAAGACCATTGCCGGGCGAATCTCGTTGCTGGCATCAAGGATCACTTCGAGTCGTGGGCGCTGTTCGGAAAGCGGTTTGGCGGCGTTTTCATTGAGTCGCCGAAACACATTTTCCACATCGATGATCGCATCGTCCACCAGGCTACCCACGGCGATGGCGAGGCCGCCGAGCGTCATGACGTTAATGGTCATGCCCATCCAGTCTAGCACGAGGAGTCCAACCGCCAGTGAGAGCGGGATGGCGGTCAGGGTGATGAGTGTCGTGCGGACGTTGAGGAGAAACAGGATGAGAATGATCGCGACGATGATCGCGGCATCGCGCAGGGCGTGGACAACATTGTTCACCGACACATCGATGAAATCAGCTTGGCGGAAGATCTGCCGGTTCACTTTCAATCCTTCCGGAAGCGAAGGTTCCAGCTCGTCAAGCATCGCGTCGATTCCTTTGGTGATGGCCAGCGTATTGGTGCCTGGCGCTTTCTGGATGGTCATCACGACAGCGGGCGATCCGCCATCCGCACCGGTTCCACGTTTCGGCGCAGGGCCTTTGCGGACATCCGCCACATCTCCGATGGTGACGGGAAACTGGTCGTGATACTTGATGACGGTTCCCGAAATATCCTTCACCGAGCGCACCCGGCCACTCTGGCGGACAGGCATTTCAAGGGAATCGATGTCCGCGATGTAGCCCGCGCTGAGGGTGCTGTGCGATGCACCGGCAGCCTCCGCCACATCCTCGATAGTGAGGCCGTAGAGGCGGAGATCATCCTGGCGGACGAGCACCTGGTACTCCGGGAGTTCACCACCAATCACGGAGATCTGGGAAACACCCGCGATGGCGAGGAGCTTGTTGCGCAGGTCATACTCTGCGAAGGCGCGCAGATCCATGTCACTCATTTCCCCGCCGGGCGAGGAGATGGCGAGCAGCATGATTTGCCCGGTGATCGAGGTGATCGGAGTCATTTCCGCATGGGCATCCGCAGGCAGATCTTCGCGGACGGAATCGAGCCGTTCGGAGACGAGCTGGCGGGCGGTCATGATCTCCATGCCCCAGTCGAACTCGACGTAGGCGATCGACAGACCGATGGCGCTGGACGTGCGCACGCGGCGGACACCGGGCATGCCGTTTACCGAGCTTTCGATCGGGAAAGTGACGTATTGCTCGACCTCGTCGGCGGCGAGGCCGGGGGCTTCGGTCATGATGACCACGGTCGGGGCATTTAGCTCCGGGAAAACATCGACCGCCGTTTTCGGCAGACGGAGAGCGACCACGGCGAGCAGAAGCCCGGCGGCGAGCAGGACCAGCGATGCGTGGACCAGCGAGAATTTGATGAGACGTGAAAGCATGATGATCAGTGTTCTTCGTGATAAGCTCCGTCGGCGTGGAAGTGGCCACCCTTCTGGCTTGTGCCGCTTTGTGCGGAAGCGAGCTTGAGTTCGTATGCGCCTTCGAGGATCACCTCATCGTTGGGGCCGAGATCGCTTTTCACCTCCACCCAGCGTCCGTCATCGAGTCCGAGATCGGCTTCGACGTGGATGGCCTTGTTCGGATCGAGGGGGTCACGTTTGAAAAAAACGTGAACTATGCCGTCCTTAACCACCGCAGATCGGGGAATGGCCAACACAACTCCTCCGGTTGTGGCAGTAGTGACTTCCAGAAACGCTGACACGCCGAGCCTGGCCCATGGTCGTTGCTCCTGCGGGTTTGCGAAAAGCGGCACGGTGCGCTGTGTGGGGTCGGCATCGAGGCCGATGGTTAGTTTCGCCGGAAGCGTGTCATTCAGGTCACCTCCCTTTCCCTGGTGAGGCACGATGCTTGCGGCGTGCGCCCCCTCGAACTTCATCAAGTCACTCTGCAAACCGAGTGCGCGAAAGCGAATACGGGTCGGGTCGATGGTAGTGAGGACAAGCGTCGTTTCATCAACAAAGCTGCCATCAGTGATGGCGAGAGATTCGACCACGCCTGCGACGACTGCCTTTGCCTCGATCCAACTGATCGTCTGGTAGCGGGAAACCGGGCGACCCTCGACATCAACCGGCGCAAGCAGATCATCGGGAGTCAGCGCGTTCTCATCCGGCCCGGCGTAGGTGTTCAGGATGTTCATTGCGGCGGTGAGCGCGGCGTTGAGTTCCGCCTTGCGGCCTGCAAGTTCGGCTTCGAGAACGGTGGACTCCGACTGGAGATCCGCCCGCTTGAACTCGGCCTTGGCGAGAGCCTTGATCCGGGTGGAAAGCGCCTCGTATTTCAGGGTCGCCTGATTGTAATTCGCTACGGCAAGCCCGATGCGTGACTGGAGTTCGAGCCACTGTGGTGACTGGAACTCGTAAAGCAGAGTGCCGGGCTTCACTTCATCAAACTGATCCACGGCGAAGCGCACCTGCGAGGGAAGCAGCAGGCGGTATTCGTGCTTGGCGAGCGGCTGGAGTTCAAACGATCCGGGAACGCGGAGCGTGTCGGCCACGTTGCGCCGCTCGACCTTGGCAAAAGTGATGCCGAGATTGCTGCGGACTGTCGCAGGAATTTCGATGCGGTTGGTAACTGGTTCACCGCCATCTTCGGCAGCGGCTTGGTTTGCGTCTTTTCCGCTATCGCACGAGGCGTTTGCCGCGATCAGGGTGGCGAGCGGGATCCATCTATAAGTTGAGAATTTCATGGTAGTATAAAAATTATTTGGTGTTTACCGCCAGTCGGTCAGGGCCGAGCAGATGGTGGATTTCAGTTTGGGTGGTGCTCTCTTCAAGCCGCACTTCGATCAGGTCGAGCTTCGCTTCATGAGCGCGAACAAGGCTCTCCAACAGGACAAGACTGCCGCTTTCTCCGAGTTCCAGCAGGTTGCGGGCGTCCTCGATTTGTTGGTCAACGAGCGGCACGACATTCTTATCGATGGACTGGCGGCGGGAACGAGCACCATCCAACCGGGCGCGCATAGCGGCTAGGCGGCCTTTCGTTTTCTCAAGTTCAGTCTCGAATGCGGCACGGGAAACTTCCCGTTCCGCACGGGCGGCGGCGATTCCGCCTTTGTTCGAGTTCAGGATGGGAATCGGGATTGCCCCTATCATCCCAACCCGCGACTGGCCTTGGTCTTCCTCAAACTGTGGCCCGAGCGTTAGATCGGGATATTGCTTGCGGATCTCGCGCAACAAGGTCAGTTCGGCCACCTCGTATTCGCTTTGCAAGCGGATCAGGGTTGGGTTGCTTTCTTCCAACTTTGTGCGGTTTTTTCCGCTTGCTGCGGCAAGGATCGGAATAAGCTTCGCTGGAGCATTCGGAGAAATACCCAGCAGCGAGCGAATCTCCTGCTCGCCCTCATTCACCTTTCCTCGAAGCCTTGCCACATCTGCTTTACGACTCTCCTGCTCGATTTTAAAAAGGGCGGATTCAGTGCGTGGCAGCTCGCCCTCCTCAGCAAGTTTTCCGGTAGTTTCCACCACGGAATCGAGAGAGCCGACGATGCGCTCGGTCTCTTCCAACCGCAGGCGGTTCGCTGACCACTCCAACCAGGTTTTTCGCAGGTCGGCGAGGGTCTTCCATTCCTCTTCAGCGACCCTTGCGAGCTGCGAGTGCATGTCGGCCTTCGCCCGTGATTTCTCAACCTGTAGCCGCCCAGATACAGGGATGGTCAGAGACAAGGCCGAGCTGAGAATCCATGGATTCGGCACGCCCTCGGTGATTTCAAAAACATCAAAACTCAACTCCGGATCGTCCCAGCGTCCGGCAAATTCGGCAGTGGCCTTCGCGACCCCGGCTTTCAACCGGGCAACGCGGAGATCGGGATTGTAAACCAGCGCCACGACTTCTCCCTCCGCAAGCGACAAGCCATCACCGGGATTGAACGGCACGGATCGGGGTGCGCTTGTTTCGATTCGGCGGGCGAAGTCTTTCACCTGCTCATCGGTGGGGCTGCGGCCAAGCCAGCTCTCGGAGTGGCCGGAAGGGTTCAGCGGTGATGGCTGATAGACCTGGCAACTCGTGAGAACGGCAACAGGTAGAAGTGCGCACCTCTGGAGGAGGAGAGCTATAGTTCGGGGTATAGAAAGGGTAGATGGAAATTTCATGATCGGATCAAGGTGGGACGACCTGATTTCGGTCGCCCAAGGAACGGGGCACCGCGATGTCACGGATAACGGACATGCTACGGCGTTGTGGAACAGCGGTGCTGACGGGTGTTCGCGGCAAGCCCAGCAATCGGACTACGAGGAACCGGAACGGACTACGTGCCTAAAAATCAAGGCAGTCCACCCGTCAAAAACCGAGCCTCAACCCAACTGGGGAGGCTTGATCAGAGCAAAGCAAGGCCCGTCCGGGAATTGGTCGGAAGCGGGTAGGAGATTGGCGAGGCTTTTCGCAGAAATGGTCTGAGCGGTCGGAAATTCAGGGGCGACGAATGGTGAGTCCGCTCCCAACGAAACCACATGCGAGTGACTGTGCTCTTCACCATCGCGGGAATCTTCATCAGGCGACGGAGCTTCGTCCTCATGAGGGTGATGGTCATGACCTGTGCTCACCTCATGGGAATGCTCGACTTCCACAACCACGGCCGATCCCAGAACGGTTCCGAACGAAACCGCGATGATCAGGAGAGCTTGGAGGAAAACGCGCATGGCCTAACTGATGCCATGTTGGGAAGAAAATTCCTACCAACTTGGACCACGCCGTGAAGCTATGGCGTTCGATCTAGGGGTCAAGTGATTTCTGATTCGTGTCTTTCGGTCACCAGACATAGTAGTCCTCCCAACCAGACAGCTTTCGCTGCCCGCTCACGGGCACGAGGAATTGCGCGGAACTCAAGCACCCACGCACGAGATTTCCTCTACCAGATTGCAGCGCTTGCTGTGGATTCGATAGCGACAAAAGTTGCCACCTGATCAGAACGAACAGGAATCATGAAAACATCCCCTAAAGAAGTGGTGAAACTCAACAGCCGTCTGAGAGCGGCCATGTCACAATTTCCAGCGCCGCCGGTTCCCTCACATTTTCAGCGAGGTTCATGCTCGTCGTAGCGATGAACCCATGCCCCCGATCACCCGATACAACACATAGTTTTTCTTTTTTGGATCTCCTGCAAGCGAATCCCTGCTCTTATGGGTTCGCTCCCCGTAGGCAGCGAAAATTAATCCGGGCAGCTAGAAGTGTCGTTGTGGATCAAGGGATTGCGGCTACTAGCTGAGGCTTGCAAGTTCCGCCCACAAGCCCCGAAAGATCGCCGAACGTGGCGACCCTTCAACACGTGGCGAAGGCATTGAAATTACAGGCATCCGATTTGCTGAATGAAGCTGGCTATAGAGCTTCACTGCGCTGCCGAATCACTCACTTCCTCTTGATGCGTCTAGCGCCGGGGAATTTCACACCGGGAAACTTGATCTTGTCGATTTCAGTTTTGAGCATGGGCAGCTCATCCAACCTGCTCCCGTAATGTTCCGATGCGTCGGGTTGTGACCATCCTCCGAGCCTCTTGCGGGTTGAATCGCTCAAACCTGCGGAACGAGCCGCCGTCGCCCATGAATGCCGCAGGCTATGAATGCCCCGCCCCCCGCTTGCTCCGTCGGAAGGGGAAGCGCCTAGGGTTGCCTTTACCAATCGTCCCCACCATTTGCAGACACCGTCCGCCATACTGCCGTTGCGGTTGCGGGAAAGGCCGGGAAATAGATAGCCCTTTGGGTCTGCCTTCCTGCGTTCCTCGACAAAATCCAAGAAGCCCATGTCAATCAGCCGTTGATGCAAGGGAACAAGCCTCGCACTGGATTCCGTCTTAAGGCGGCGCTCATCCGTTTCGCGGAGGTTGAGGAATGAAATCCCCGCTTCCTCACCCATGTCGGCAACATGCGCCCCTGCCACTTCGTTCGCACGCGTGCCATGGAACGCGCAAAGCAATGGCACCCAGAACCGGGCAGGCTGCTTGCCTTTCCGTTGCCTGAGGAAATCAGGCGATGAGAAAATCCGCGTCATTTCCTCCGAGGTGAGAGTTTGCCGCTCCCTCCGCACCAGCTTGGGCAGGCGCTCGCGAATCAGGCGTCCTTTCATCGGGTTTGCCGCAATCCATCCGAGATCGGTCGCATGGCTGAACATGGCAGACACCCCGGTAAAGTAATCGTCTACGGTCTTGGAATGGATGAGGCGCTTTGCAGCCAGCTTGCCCTCCCGCTCCGCCGCAACCACCAAGGAAACCCCTTTGTATCGCTTGAGCGCATTGCTCGGCAGAGTCGGCAGGAAATCCACCAGCCGGGTCGCATCCTCGCGTGTGATTGAGGCGAGCGCCTTACCCTTGCCGAAAAAATCGGCCATAGTTCGGCAGCGCATCTTGACCTTGGAAATCATGGAACGCGCAAGCTGCCCCTTTTCCACACGGCTCTCGCTGTGGGCGAGATATTCGCGGCACAGATCGGCAACGGTCTTCGATGCCATTGCCAGCGCTGGCGTGTCCGCATGGACACCCGAAAACAAGGGATCGAAGCTTGCGAACCGCTCTCCTATCAGGGCGCTTTCAGTCCGCATCGCGGCCTCGACTGCGGCACGCTGCATCTTAACCGCCAAATTACGCAGCGAGGCGTTGTCGGCATCCTCAGTAGAAATCCCGTCGGCTTCCAGTGCCTTGCGGATCTCAACCAGCCAGTTGCAATTCTGATTAGTTAATTCACCATCAATCTCGGCCAAATCATCCCGGATATTCCAAAGAAGTTCCTTGCGAGTTTCAGGGTCATTTTCCCGCCGCGTCTCCATTGCCGCTGGTTCTTTGGAAATGAAGAAACGCATCACGAAATCTTTGCGCTCCAATTCGGAAATTTCTAAAAACCGCCTTTTCCCGTCAGATTTGCACGAACGTGCATTTTTTTGTGGCACCCTGAGTTCTCGGCGTTTGCTTTGAAATTCCTCATCAACCTGCAAAGCAACCGTAATGGCTAGGCTTTGAGCCTTGGCAAGGTCGGAGGTTCCGAGCGCACGCTTGATGTCCTTGGCCTTGCCGTAGCAACCAGCCCGAACTAGATCCAATGGGATGCGCTTTCGGTAGTAGTATCGGCCATCCCTTTTCAGGATGTGGGGGTGTTTAGACATGGGGTCAGATGGGGATTGTGTCCCATCGTTGTGTCCCATTTTCGCCTTCCTCTTCATTGATAGAGAAGGTTTTGCCCTATTTCCAACGCTTTGGCAAGCGGATGGCGGAGGGGGTGGGATTCGAACCCACGGAACCCTTGCAGGCTCTCTAGTTTTCAAGACTAGCGCAATCGACCACTCTACCACCCCTCCGTTGGGATGTTTCGCGTGGAAGCGGGGGCTGATATGCACCCGAATCCAGCACGGTTCAAGTAAATTTGGAACGCAATGGGAGCGCAGCGGACATGGAGGAACAAACGAATCAAACCTTTCCTCAAACTTTAGTCCGCATGACACATGGGCTGAGGGGCGGACTAAAGTCCGCGTTCCGTTTGCTACCAGTCGGTGCCGAGGTTGTTTTTCTCGGCTAGCTCCAAGAGTTCCGGGCGCATGGGCCATTCGTCGCAGCGCTCGCTGGTGGCGTGGCGGTTACTGGCACCTTTGAGTTGCATGCAGCCGGTGTTGTCGCCGATCTGGCGGATGGCTTCGATTTCCTCGGGGGCGAGGCGGACGTCGGTCATTTTTCCGAAGTCCTTGATCTTGTCTTCGATGAGTCGTGCACCTTCGCCGGCTTCTTGGATGAAGGTGGGGACGACGCAATCGACCGGGCTCTGGCTGAGGTTCCAGATGCAGGCAAACTCGAGGAGGCTGAGGTTATATTTCTCAGCGATAGGGCGCATTTTATCGACCTTTTCCATGCCTTTTCCGACCCATCCTTCCGGGCGGTAAGTGCGGTGATCGCCGGGTTTGAAAACGTGGTCGGGGCCGCCGAGGTCATCGTGGAAGACGCCGCCGTAATCGACGACTCGGGTGAGGACTTTGATGCCTTTTTTCTCGCAAGCGGGGAGTAGGAGGTTGGATGGCCACGGCTCAAGCGGATTGAGGATGAGCATGGTCCAGTCGATGACGTCGCCGAATTTTCCGAAAAAATCGAGCAGGTCGAGGGTGAAGCCGTTGGCAGGGCCGGGAGCCATGCCGAGCTGTTTGGTGAGGCCGGTTTCCTTGGCACGTGCCATGGCTTTCCAGACGGCATCCGAAGTGTAGCCGTGGACGTCGGGATTGTGCAGCATGAGGAGATCGAAGTGATCGGTGCCGCAGCGTTCGAGGGAAGCTTTTGTAGCACGCAGGACAAATTCCTCGTAGCCATCCGGGCCGCGGAGTTCGGGGTCGGTGAAACGTGGGTAGCCCTGGCTGCCTTTGCGTTCGCCGTCATAAAAATCGTGGCCGATCATGCCGACGAGGGCGTATTCCTCGCGGGGAATGCCTTTGAGGGCTTTTCCGAGCACTTCATCGGCCTTGCCGTTTCCGTATACGTCGGAGGTGACGAAGGTGCGGATGCCGGATTCGAAGGCGGTTTTGATGCAGCCGAGGAAGCGTTCTTCCGAGAGAGTTTCGCCGAAGTGCATGAAGCGGCCGCCGCTCCAAGTTCCGTATGCTGTGTTGGTGATTTCCATGATATTGGTTACGTGTTGTTTCCGAGGAAACCTTCCACCCCGGAGGGGGTTTTCCGCAAGGAGGAATGGCTCGCACAGCAGATTACGCAGGAAAAACAGCAACGACCGCGCAACCGGCCCTACATTGATTTCAGCAGATGGAGCTGATTGCGGGCGCGGTCGAGATTGTGGCCGGGATAGTTGATACGGAAATAGGCGTCGCCGTTCAGGTAATCCGTGAGGAAACGGATTGCCAACTCGAGGGTGATGACTTTCACGGAATCCGGCAGCAGGGCCTTTTCCTCCGGCGTGAGGAACTTTGCAGCGGTGGACAAGTAGCCCGCTTCCAAGGCTTTCGCCAGCTCGCTATCCAGACGGATTTTTGTGAGATCGGTCTCGTTTTCATCCGCAGTGGATGCGGCAGAGCGGATGAGATCGCCGTAGTCGAAGAGGGCGAGGCCGGGCATGACCGTGTCGAGGTCGATGACGATAGGGGGCTTGGATTCGTCTGCGGGGAAAAGGATGTTTGAGATTTTCGTGTCGTTGTGGGTGATGCGGGTGGGCAGTCCGGCATCGAGCAGGCGCGAAGTGAGCTCTTTTTGTGAAACGATGAATTCGCAATCCTCCCGGCAACTGGCGAGGCGGTCGTGGGAGTCCTTGTCCACAGCGGCTTCAAACTTGGCGAAGTAGACCGGAGTGTTGTGGAAATCCCGGATCGTCTCGTGCATGGAGGATGGATCGAGATCGGAAAGTTTTTCCTGAAAGCGCCCAAAAGCAGCTGCGGAGCGGAAGGCGAGATCAAGCGAGTCGATTTTATTAAAAGACTCGGTGTCCTCGAGGTAAGGGTAGCAGCGCCAGATTGTGTGGTTCGGAAGCGTCAGCCAACTGCGCTCCTCATGGATGGGGATCAGGCGGAGTTGCTCGGTGCCGGGATCCATCGCGCCGATGTGGGCGGTGACATGGAAGATGTTTTCCATGACCTTCTCCGGCTCGGGGAAAACCTTGGAGTTGATCGACTGGAGAATGTAGCGCTTCTCGGAGGATCCGCTTTTGCAAGTGATCGCGTAGGTGGTGTTGATGAGGCCGGAGGTGATTTCCTCGTGGTGGACGACGGGGCCGGGCAAGATGAAGCGGGCAGCGATTTCGGAAATGGTCATGTTCGGGAAAGGAGAATGAGGCGTTGAGTGCTGAGCAGGGCGCGAGTATGCACATGGGAAAGATGAAGAAAAAACTTTTCACCCGCCGAAGAATTCTGCGTATCGGGGTGTATGGCGGAGGTGCGGCGACCCTTGGTTATACTGCACTGGTGGAGCCCTTCTGGCTGGAGCTGGTAGAGAGGAAACTGCCGGTCGCGAATCTGCCAGGATCACTTTAAAGGAAAGACGCTGGTTCAAATTAGTGACATCCACGCCTCGTCCCGTGTTTCGACGGACTATTTGGTCGAGAGCCTGCAACGGGTGGCTGCTTTGAAACCGGACATCATCGTCTATACAGGGGATTTTATCACGCTCGATAAAGGAACGGAAACCAGCATGGCAGAAGTGTTTCCACATTTACCGAAGGGGAAACTCGGGACTACTGCGATTTTGGGGAACCACGACTACGGTAAAAATTGGGCGGAAGAGAGTTGGGCGCAGAAGGTGATTGCCGCTCTGGATATGGTCGGGATCCCGGTCTTGAGAAACGAGGTAAGCGACATCGGTGGCTTACAGGTTCTTGGCCTGGATGACTCATGGGCGGAGAAGATCGATCTCGAGAAAGGGCTTGCGGGATTGGATAGGAAAAAGGCAGCGCTGGTTTTAAGCCACAATCCCGACACGGTGGATCAGGGTGATTGGAGCGCATACCAAGGATGGATTCTCGCCGGGCATACGCACGGAGGCCAGTGCAAGCCACCTTTTCTAGCACCACCCTTACTTCCCGTGATCAACAAACGCTATTCCGCAGGACATATTCCGCTCACAGGCGGGCGTGACCTCTACATCAACCGCGCACTGGGCTACCTCCACCAGGTGCGCTTCAACGTCAGGCCGGAGGTCACCGTTTTCACACTCTGTTAGGCACCATCTCGCTCCGCGAAAATCAGGGTGCCGCTGGCGGTCTGGAGGGTGGTAATTACGACAACATCCGCCGAATTTCCGATATCTCCGGAGGCATGGTTGACGACGATCATGGCGCCATCCGGCAGGTAGCCAACAGCCTGGTGATCTTCTCTTCCTGGTCTAACAAGAGCCACGCGGAGTCTATCCCCTACAGCGACGGCAGGTCGCATTGCGAGATCAAGATCGTTCAGGTTCAGGACGGAAACACCTTGGAGTCTCGCCAGTTTCGTAAGGCCGTCCTCCAGCGTGAGAAGCCTAGCGGAGAAAAACTTCGCAGTCTCGATGAGGCGAGAGTGGAGGCTCTGTGCTTCGGAGGAAGTCTTCGCCTCGTGGATGGAAATCTGGATATCCTTGGAGGTTTGCATTTTCTCCAGATTCTCAAGGCCGCGCTCGGCTCGCAGCCGTAGGCCGTTCCCACTTTCGGTAGCGAGGGTCTGGATTTCCTCGAGAACAAACTGCGCGACGATCAGCCTCCCGCTGATGAATCCCGAGGACAGCAAGCCGAGGATGCGCCCGTCCATGATCGTCTCCGCATCCAGCACGATGGGCTGGCCGGAGCTGGCATCCTGGCGGAAGCGAACGTAGGGAATGATGAATGCGAAATCGTCTCGGTTCCCCCGCAGGGCGAGGATGGTGCCAAGGAAGCCGAGGCTCGCGAAGAGAGTAACATCAAGGGCTACACGTAGGGAGTCCACCAAATACTCGCCGCCCTCTGTATTTTCCAGCCGATCGCGAAAAGCCAGCTCTAGAAGGTTGGAAATTTCCACACGCGTAAGCAGCCATGCGCAGAAAAGGCCAACACCGAGGCCGAAGGTAGCAGTGGAAAATCCACGCAGCGTGAAGCCCTCCATGAGCTTCTCGATGCCGATGAACGCAAAGCCTATCACCAGGCCGATGATTAACCCTATGGTTACGGAAATTTCAATCGGAGTGCCTTTTGTGCTGAGGGCGATCGCAATCCCCGCAGCTTGGCAAACAATCAGATAAACCAGACGGGCAATATTGACGGAAGGATGTGACATTCGTGTCACGACATCCTTTCTTCCACTGACACTTCCTTCAAGTGGAAACGGTTTTCGCTTACTCCTGCTCGTCGGCAGTCATCTTGATATCTGTGAGTGCGTCGATAAAATCCCCGAGAATCTCAACAGGTACCATGATTGTATCGCGGTTTCCGCTGACATCTTCGGTAATTTTCACCACCATCCCCCTAGAGTTTTGTTTCAGATCGAGAAAAAAGGTTTTCCTGTCCGACAAAATCTTTTCCGTATGTAACAAATCATTATCCATGAATTACCTTAGCTGTTATTCGCTTCCAGCATTGTGCTGCGGGGTTGATTGTCAACTTAATTCCAGATTTCAAGTATGCTCGACTTCCTACCGAAAGACCGCCCTGCGCTCGTCCTTGCACCGATGCAGGACGTGACGGACCTGCCCTTTATGCGGGTGCTGGGGAGGCGTAGCATGCCCGATTGGTTTGTGACGGAATACTTCCGCGTCCACCCGGACTCGCGGCTGAACAAATACATCCTGCGCTCCATCGAAGAGAACGAAACCGGTCACCCGATCTTCGCCCAAATGATAGGTCGGGATATACCTAACCTCGTCCGCACCGCGATGGAACTCTCCAAATACCCCATCGCGGGAATCGATCTGAACCTCGGCTGCCCAGCTCCCGTCGTCTGCCGGAAAGATGCGGGCGGTGGGCTACTCAGATCCCCGGAGAAAATTTACGAAATCCTCGGTGCTCTACGCGATTCGATCCCCGGGCGTTTCACGGTAAAGACCCGCCTCGGCTACCATTCCCCGGAGGAATTCGCCGGCCTAATTGAGGTTTTCAAAAGTCACGCCATCGACGGCCTGACAATCCATGGCCGCACCGTGGAGGATCGCTACAAGACGCCGGTGCGGCCGGATTTCGTCAAACTCGCCGTAGAAGCGATGCCCTGCCCGGTCATCGCCAACGGCAATGTAGTCGATACCGCCACAGCTCTGGCCTTTCATTGGAAAACTTCCGCCGCCGGCCTGATGGTCGGGCGGGGTGCGATTCGGAACCCGTGGCTTTTCAGCCAGATTGAATCCGCATTTCTCGGCAAACCCATCTATGTCCCGACCCACCGGGATTTGTTAGATTACATCATGGAGCTCTCCGAAGAACTCGCCCGCGAACACCCGGATTTCAACCCGCTTCTCCACGTCCAGCGCATGAAAAAAACACTGATCTACATTTGCGATGGCATAGAATCCGCTTTTGAGCACTCGATCCGGCGGATGAAAACTCCGGAGGAATTCACTGAAATTTGCCGCCGGCACCTCGATCACAACGCTCCATTGCCTGTATTTCCCCCGTCGGAATCCCGCATATTTTGCGGTTTTACGGATTTACTATAAACGGCGTGCCGAGGTGGTTGCAGGGAGTTGTGACTATATTTTCACGATTTTTTAATAACCCATACGGGATTTTTATATTTACTTGGTCGTGGTACTTCAAGTGTTATCTTATTTGTCGAAATATCGACAGATTCCATCTGTAAATTATGCAAGCCATACGTTACAAGCAAGCCACGCGTTACCGCGCCCGGGGGTTCAGCCTCATGGAGCTGCTTGTCGTGATGGGCATCATATCGCTTCTGCTTATCGCTGCTTTCCCCATTTTCATCAACAACTCGAACAGCGCCCGCAACGCATCGCGTGAGATTATCAAGGGCCACCTCCAACAGGCACGTGCCCACGCGATTGCCACTGGAAACGCGACTGCCTTGGCGATTCCCGTCCTTGGCTCCGGTCCCGATCTGGGTGCCCGCGCCGTCTCGCTCGTCGAGGTCGAGAACTCCACCGGCGAATACGTCTCGATCAAGGACGAACAGGGGAAAGGCCGCCTTCTCCAACGTTTTGGAAAACTCTCCGGAAATTTCTATTTTCTATCCAGCTCACAAGTAAGCGCCGCGCAACCCACTGTTTTAGAAACGGGCGAAAACCTCCAAGTGAGTTTCAATGGCAGAGACTTTGATTGCCAAGCCATCATTTTCGCCCCCAACGGCCAGATCGTCCAACCGCCCTCCGGCACGCCCATCGCCATTGCCATCGGGCAAGCTACAAAACGAGGCTCAAGTCTCGAACTGACGGACAGAACAGGCGGCCAGCCCGGTTACGATCTTCTTCAAATAAACCGCCTCACCGGCAGAGCCCGCTTTTACCAGCCAGAATGAAAGCTCCCTCGAAAAAAGCGGGAAAATCCCGCGCCTGCATTACACTCAGTGGCCAGCCGGGAATGACCCTGATGGAGGTTGTGATCGCAATCGCTGTGGTCGCGTTTGTGGTTCCGCTGATTCTAGCGGCGACAGGCTCCGCCGGTAGTTCGCGGCGCAGTGCTGAGGCGGATACACGCTCGGCATGGATCGCGCGCCAAGTGCAACAGGAGCTCATCGTATCCTGGGGGGAGCATCCTGAAAAATCTGTCTTCGGGACAAGCCTTCCATTCCCGAAGTTTCCCGACGTGGCCGAGCCAGAGAAAACCCCGGAAATTCTGCTATTCGATTCCGATGGCGAATTCATCGCAAAAGGCAGCGGAGCCGATCTCGAGAGCGCCAGCCAAGTAAAGGACGCCACGTATATCGTCGCCGCATATTCAGAGGAATACAATCCGCCCAACCTCCCCGCCATCGCGAATTCCCTCTGCATCCTTCACATCCGCATTATCCACCCAGCAAAAGCAAACCCAGGCAACCGCAGCACCTTCCGCTACAACCTAATTACCACCAAGCAAGGAGCCCTGTGAAAGATCCACGCCAGATTTCTTCCATTCGGCGTTCAATATTGGAGGTTCGGTGTTCGATGTTCCCGAAGGCCAAAGCCTTCTCATTGATCGAGCTGCTCGTCGCCATGGCGATCACCTCCATCATCATGGTTACGCTCTTCTCACTCCTCGGCCAATCAACCACCAACTACACCCAGACCCAGCGTGCGGTGAATGCTGTGTCCCAATCGCGCGCCTTCATCCAATTTTTCGATAGAGAGCTTTCCACCCGCCTCCCCGGCACCCCCCTGATCCATGAGAAGGAATCGACTGCTACAGGGCCGACATCTTCCGACCGCATCGCCTTCGTCCGCGCCCTCACCCAAGACGAATTCGATGATGCCGATCCCGGTGATCTCAGCACCAGCGTCTATTACGTCGATTTCTCAGATGATGGGAAAAGGGGCGAGTCTCCGAAACTTTTCCGCAAAAACCTTGGGCCGAAGGAAACGCAGAAACTCATCGAAGAAGGCGCCACGCCGCAGTTTCCGACCGTAAATGCGACCACTGACGAACCCATCATTCCCAACGTCATCTCCTTCAAGGCTGTTCCCATGTTCCGCGATATTACGGACGGCGAACTAAAGGAATGGGACGACACCTCCCTGCAGCCACCCTCCGTCGTCGAGCTCAGCATCACCTTTATCGATGATTCATCGGCTCAGCGTTTCAAGATGAAATCCGAGTGGGATCGCCTTGCCACTTCCCCGCGTGACACCGAGCTGCAACTCATCCGCACGTTCACCCGCAACATCGCCATCGCGAAATGAAATCCACCCCCCGTATCTCTCCAAACCGTCTTGGCCTTGCGCTGCCGATGACCATTATCGCCGTTGCAGCACTCACCTTGCTGCTCGTCGGCCTCCTCACCGTCCTCACCCTTGAGCGCAAAACCGCACGCTCCTACTCCAACGCCGCACGCGCCAATCTCGCCGTAGAATCCGGCCTCGCAGTCACTATTGCACAAATTACGGACTTCTTAAACCGCCCAGATGTAACCGGAGCAGCGTTTGCAACTTGGGCCTACCATCCGGGTGGAGAAACTACCCCAGGATCCCTTCTTGCACTTACCGCCGGAAGGCCAGAGTTTGATGACGGGACTACTGCAGGCAACCCTTTCCTAACAGCCGATAACACCCAGTGGTTGGGCACAAGTGGTGGAGCCCCGGACAACCTTTTGGCAGATTTCCAGGCAGGCAGCGAAGAGGTGTTCGATTTCAATGCGAATCACACACTAGGTGCAATGAATGGTGCTTGCCTTGCTCGTTGGCAGGATTTTGATACCGATTCCCAAGGTCGCAAAATGCGCTTCGCAGTTTGGGTCGATGACGAAAGTTCCCGCCTTGATGTCACACAGATTGGAACCCAAATTCGTGAGGACGGAAACAGCCCTGCTGAAGTTCCTTTCTTCGAAGTAGGGAAACTAGAGGATGATGATGCGGCAGATCAAGAATTCTGGCTCACTGGAGATTCGGCCAGGGTAACTTTGGGTAACACTCAATTCCCTAAGGAACTTTCGGGCGTAGCCACCTCGTTCAGCCGTGGCTATGATGTTCTCGCCTACACCCCTAGCTATGCCGATGCGGGTGCTTCGGAGGAAAATGGCTACCCGTTGCCCCTCAGGGGCCGTCTGAAACGGAATTTGAACTGGAGCGGCCATCTTACTTCAGGCTCCGTGGACGAACGTGTTGAACGGTTGACCGAATGGATGGCCAACGGGGCAGAAGGCTTTTTCAACAAACGGAATCTAAACTACTGGCCAGGAGGTAAAAGCACAGCAGAGCCCGATTACCAGACTCTCTCATCAGTAAATCCCTTCGCCGCTGACCCGCGCAAAGAGCAATTCCGCACCATTTCCGCCTCGCTGATCGATTACCTTGACTCGGACAACGTCCCTACCCAGCCAGCCAGACTTGCCGACTTGGACTATGGGAACCCCATGCCAGGTGCCATTCCCGTGTTGCTAATGAGAGATGTGAAAACGCCAGAATTCTTTGGCGCAGACCGCACGGTCCGTATCAACGAAGTTCAAATCATTTGGAATTCCCAAGGAGCACCAGACGGTTTTGAAGCCAACAGCACCGTCAAACGAACCAGCCTCGAAGGTGGGCTTTATCGCTACGAAATCCCGGTTACCTACCGATTCGAATTGTGGAATATGGACGAAAATGAGATTTCCGCTGCTAGCTACGAGATTCGTTCCACTTATATTCAGCAAATTCAAGGATCCGCCTTTGGCGCGATTGGTGCTCAGCCGATTCCGGAGGAAGCGGAGCTAGTTCTGCCCTTAAATTCCGGTAACCCCATAACCTTCGCGCCGAATCAGATCAAGGTCTTTGATATCACACGCACCTATGTGCGTGAGAGTAGCGAAGACCGGGGCACTACCTGGGATAGTTTCAGATCAAGCGATAACAATAAACAACCGGACGGTCACCAGCGCCAAGCCCACGTTTTATTGAATGCCGGGACTGGCGAATGGCTTCACGCAACGGGTTATTTGCAAATGAGCGAAGCTCCTACGGACGGTGTCGTCTCAGTTGGCCCCGGAAACAAAGGTGGATCAAAAGGAAATCAACTCAACGACCCGCGGATGACTCCATTGAGGATGTATGACAAAGATAGTGGGCTTCACTTTCACGAAGCGGATCGAGACTGGTCTGGCAACAAACCCGGCAAAATGAATTCTGTGAACAACAGTCTCAACGGCTACAACTATCAGGACTTCAATTTCTGGTTGGACAGGCCGTATCTGCAATCGATAAACAGCCCCTTGCAAGGCATAACTCGTGTTGAAAATCGGCCGATGCGTTCACCAGCTGAGCTAGGGCGTATTTTTGATCCCTCATGGACTCATCCAGCCGGGCGAGGCAATGGAAATCAACCTTTCAGCCAAGGAGTTTTATCACCCTTTAGAGGAGGAGCCACACTGGCAATTGGGCAACGCTCGAAAGCCACCTTGAGCGGCACGGCAGAAGCTGATCACCTGGATGCCAAACCATGGAACATCATGGATATTTTTACCACAGAAGGGGATGGGAGCAGCGTGACCAGTGACGAGTTTGGCAGCCTAGAATGGCGGGGACGGGTCAATCTGAATAGTCAAAAAAGCCTCGCTCTGACTACCGGGATCAAGAGTAACCATGAGCTGATCATGGAGCTTCCCGAGCTCCGGCTGGGTGAAGCAACTCGCCCTACCGAATTTAAATTCAAAGCCGTCGCGGAAGAGTTAAAAAACCGCCTCACGAGGGGTGGGCAGCGACCGGATGGAAAATTGATCGCCACTTGGAAGGATGCGCTTCCTTTGTATTCTCCAGGTCAACTCAGCGAGCTGGAGAGTTGGAACGAAATCTCTGCCTTCAATCCTCCCGAAAATAGTTTAAATAACGATCTCGAATTATTGAACCGTTCTGATTCTTCTCGTGAAGAGGCAATGATGCGAACGGCGAATCTTGTCACAACCCGCAGCCACTGTTACCGCATCGTAGCAGCAGGCGAAGTCCTCGAAGCCAGTGGGAAAGTTCTCGGCCACCGGATACTGGAAAAGGTCATATTCTTTAATTGCACTTGGGATTCAGATACCGGGGAGCTGGAATCCGTAAAAGCTGAAACACTTTATGTCCGATCATTGTGAAAAAAACTTCCTCGCACTTTTACTGATTATTTTGATCGGTGCGCCCTCTCTTTCGGCTGCTTCTCTCAGATGGATACATTTGGGCACGATTGACGCCGGATTGGTAAGTTTGGCGATCGACGGGAAAATAGCCTACCGGAAAATGCCGCCCGGGAGAGCTACACCCTGGGGAAATGTCTCACCAGGCCTTCATCATTTTCAGATCGCGTCAGAGAAAAACCTTGGCTCCGCCTTTGAGTTGGAAATCGCTAAAAACCAGAAGATCACCATGGTAAGCGTTTCGGATAAAAACGGCGACCTTCAATGTCGTACTTTTGGCTTGGACGCGCCCCAAGAAGAATTTTTTTTCCTCAATGTGATGCCCGGTGTCATGATGAGTTTGCCGGAAACCAAGCAGAAGGCCATTTTTGGAAAAGGCTTCTGGCTACATGATGATAAGGCAAAGACCACCGTCTCATTAGTCGATAGTGAAGGGTTTCACGGGAAAGTTGATTTTTCCCGTTTGGGCGATGCGGATACGCCAACAGGCTCCTACCTTGCCATTCTTTTTAGCGACGATGATGGCAAGCCCAATCTCGCAATTCTTCGAGACCGCGATGCACTCTTTAAAATTAGCAATAAATCTATCGAAATTGCCGATGAATTAGTAGCGGGTATCAGAATCATTTCCGAAGGGAATAAGCTAGCTGCGGGCAGCTTCGATCCAGCAGATACCAATTGGGAGAAAGTGCAGAGTCAAATTTTTTGGCTTAATCTGTCGATTGACCGCGATCCATGCAGGTTGGAGATCAGAGGCTTCCCTGCTATGCGACGCATGCCTTCAGGGCGCGGCACGGGTTTTGTAAAATGGCCTGCGGGTGCTTGGAAAACAGATGTTGTGGTCGAGCGGACCAATGAGAAACTCGCTAGCGACAGTTTCTCGCTCTCCGCCAAGGCTAGTATAGGGCTGATCAGCTCTGGTGGCGGGAAATATCCTCATCGTTTACTCACCGTGGAAGGGCGGTCACGTGGAGAAAGTAGATCCGTCCAAAAGTCGCAACTTCGGTTCGTAAACGCCCTACCCGATGGAGTCTTGAGATCTATCGTTCAATACGATACAGAGCCAGTCATAATCACATTGGATCCGGGAGAAATCGGGGATATGATTCCGCTCGTGAAAGGTAGCTTTCCTGGAGCAAAACTTGATCTAACTCTGGGTGCACAGAAAAATCACCAAATCTGGGAAATTCCCTTAATGCCTACTCTTCCGCCGGGAGATTGGGTGGTAGTTATACACCTCGATCAAGAATCATTTGCTGCACCCGTCCTCACTTGGGTGGAAATGGACAAAGGCGCAATCACATTTCCCGCCGCTCCGGGAGGTGACGAATAAGCGCAGGTATCATTGGCCTCCCCAGTATTTTAATGAGGTGGGATTATTGATAATGCACCCAGAAATCGCGTCCGTTTTCCTGAATCTGAGCCAGTATTCCTTCACCCTGTCCTTTCCCGAACTCCTCCGCAATCGCCCGCAAGTTCCCCGGATGATTGATTTCTTCGCCGAGTGGGAATTTCATGAACTCCTCCGGCGGTATCATCTCCGGAGCATCCGTTTCTAGGAGGATGCGGTTTGCCGGGAGCTGGCGGAAAACCTCCAAAACCTTGCGCTTCCGCTCCTGCAGGAAATATCCGGAAAAGGAAAAGTAGGCGCCTTTCTTGAGCAGCCTCTCCGCCACCTCGATAGAGCCGCCGAAGGAGTGCATCAGGAATTTTTCCGGCCATTCCGGCATCTCGTCCATCACCGAGAAAAGCTCCTCCCAGGCCTTTAGGCAATGAACCGTCATCACGCGGCGCATCTCCGTAGCGATACTCACCTGTTTCACAAAAACCTCGCGCTGCACTTCCATCACTGGCGTATCCACCCACCCGTCCACCCCGATTTCCCCGACAGTCGCTAGCGGATCCGCATCCAAAATTTCCCGCAAGCGCCCTTCCCAGCCTTCCTCCGCAGTGTCCGCAAACCACGGATGGATCCCATACGCCGGAAAAACAAAGCCCGCAAACTCCTGCGCCAGACCCGCCACCGCTTCCCAGTCCGCCTCCTGAGTCGCATTCACCACGCAGCCGGAAATCCCTTCAAGTTTCATTTCCTCCACCAGCTCGCCAACCGGTTTCCCGAAGCGCCCGCTCTGTAGATGGTTGTGAGAATCGAAGAACACAACGTGAGCCTATCAATATCCCCCTCTTCATTGAAGTTTGGAATTTGAACTTTTGCATTTTCCCCCCAATTCCAACACTTGCACCCGCGCCATCTCCGGTGTATCCACCCTTCACTTAGCCCGCAACGGGCATAGCTCAATTTCTCATGATCAAGTGGATTCTCCAAAAAATCGTCGGCAGTAAGAACACGCGCGAACTGCGCCGCATCCGCCCGACCGTCGCCCGCATCAACGAAGCGGAGCAAGCGCTCCTGAACGAGCCGGAAGAAAAACTCCGCGAGCTCACCGTGAAATGGCAAAAACACCTCGCCCGCTACCACGATCTCAAGTCGCCGCCGAAGCCCATCGTCGAAAAAATGTCCGAGGAGGATCTTCGGACGACCGCCAGCGATCTTGAAGCCCGTTTCAAGGACATGCGCGACGAATTTCCGTCACTTCCCGCCAACATCAAGGCCACTCCGGAAGCCATCGAGGGTGCGAAGAACTCTTTCCACGAGATCGAAGGCGATTTCCAAAAAGCCCGTGCGAAATATCTGGAGCAGATCCTTCCCGAAGCCTACGCGGTCGTGAAAAACGGCGCGCGACGCATGTGCGGCACCGAAATCCAGGTCAGCGACCAAGCACTGCCATGGGAAATGATTCACTTCGACGTCCAGCTAGTCGGCGGCATCGCCCTGCACCGCGGGATGATTGCAGAGATGCAGACGGGTGAAGGTAAAACCCTCGTCGCGACCCTGCCCGTTTACCTCAACGCCCTGACCGGCCTCGGAGTTCACGTCATCACGGTCAACGACTACCTTGCGAAACGTGACTCAGATTGGATGGGATCACTCTTCCGTTACCTAGGTCTTACCGTCGGTTGTATCCAGAACCAAATGGCTCCGTGGGATAGACGCGAGCAATACGCCAACGACATCACATACGGAACCAACGCGGAATTCGGCTTCGACTACCTCCGCGACAATGGCATGGCATCTTCCAATGAAGACCAGGTTCAGCGCGGCCATTACATCGCCATCATCGATGAGGTTGACTCCATCCTTATCGACGAGGCGCGGACGCCCCTCATCATTTCCGGCCCCACCGCCCAATCCACACATCAGTTCGACAAATACAAGCCGCTGGTTGACCAACTCGTCAAAAAGCAGACCGGCCTTTGCAACGACCTCGCCAACGAAGCCAAGAAACTCGCCGACGCCGGCGAAATCGACGAAGCCGGACGGTTGCTTTTCAAAATCAAACTCGGCCAGCCGCGCAACCGCAACCTCATGCGCTTCATGGAGGAGCCGGAAAACCGCCGCCTAATCGAGAAAACCGAACTCTCCTTCTACCAAGACGCGCAGAAAAAGGAACTCTTCGCCCTCAAGGAAGAGCTCTTTTTCACCATCGATGAAAAAGGCAACGACGCGGATCTCATGGAAATGGGTCGCGAATTCCTTTCCCCTGGTGACCCGGAATCCTTCACCCTCGAAGACCTCGGCTCCGTGTTTGCGGACATCGATGCGAACCTCGAGCTGAGCCCCGAGGAACGCGTTTCACTGAAAGAGGAAGCGCAGGATCGCATGGGCGTGCAGGCGGAGAAAATCCATAACATTTCCCAACTCCTCAAAGCCTACTGCGTCTATGAAAAGGACGTCCAGTATGTGGTGAAAGACGCCAAGGTCATCATCGTCGATGACAACACTGGCCGTGAAATGCCAGGCCGCCGCTGGTCCGACGGACTCCACCAAGCCGTCGAAGCCAAGGAAGGTGTCGCCATCGAAAAGGAGACTCAGACCTTCGCCACGATCACCATCCAGAACTACTTCCGCCTCTACGAGAAACTCGCCGGCATGACGGGAACCGCTGAAACCGAAGCTGCGGAGTTTCACGATATCTACCGCCTCGACGTGCTCCCGATCCCGACCAACGCGCCGAATGTCCGCGTCGACGAGAACGACCAAGTTTTCAAGACACGCCGCGAAAAGTTCAACGCAGTCATCGCGAAAATCCAGGAAGCCCACGACAAAGGGCAACCCGTCCTCTGCGGAACCGCATCCGTGGAATCCTCCCAGACCCTCGCCCGCATGCTCCAGCGCGCGAAGATCCCTCACTCCGTCCTCAACGCGAAGTTCCACGAGCAGGAAGCGGAAATCGTTTCCTCTGCCGGTCAGCCGGGCTCAGTCACTGTTTCTACCAACATGGCAGGACGCGGAACCGACATCAAACTCGGCAAGGGTGTCGCCGAGGTTGGCGGACTTTTCGTAATCGGCACCGAGCGTTACGAATCACGCCGTGTTGACCGCCAGCTCCGTGGCCGTTGTGCACGTCAGGGCGATCCCGGCCGTTCCCAGTTCTTCATCTCCTTCGAGGATGACCTCATGCGCAACTTCGCAGCAGCGGAAAAAATGACCGCGATGATGGAACGTTTCGGCATGAAAGACGGCGAAGCGCTCGAGCACTCATGGCTCAACCGCTCCGTGGAAACCGCACAGAAACGCGTCGAACAACGCAACTACACATGGCGGAAGCGCGTCCTAGACTTCGATGACGTGATGAACAAACAGCGCGAAGTTGTTTACGGCTACCGCAACGAAGTCCTCTCCACCGAGAGCCCTCGCGACCTCGTCATCGAGATCATCGAAGAAACCATCCCGACGAAAGTACACGAATACCTCGAAGAGCGCGATGAGAGCTCGCCTGACTACGCTGAGCTCCTCGGCTGGGTCAACGCGACCCTCCCGATCAGCGTTTCCAAAGAGGAGTTCGTCACCGGCCAGACTCCCGAACAGATCTCCAAATTCCTTGTCGACAAGGTCAAGGAAACCTACGAGCTCAAGGTCAAGGAACTGCCTTACGAAGTGCTCGACCAGGAAGAGCGCCGCATGGTTCTCGTTGCCATCGACAAGCAATGGATGGCACACCTTTATAACATGGACGCCCTCCGCGAAGGAGTCGGCCTCCGTGCCCAGGGTCAGAAAGACCCGCTCATCGAGTACAAAAACGAAGCCTATAAACTCTTCGTTACCCTCATGGACGAGATCAAGCAAGAGGCTCTCACGAACCTCTTCCGCTCCGCTGCAAACCTCAAGGATTTCCTCAAGCAGCTCCACAACCAGCCGCAACAACTTCAGGGCGGCGAGTCCAGCGACGGCATTACACGGGACAACATGGCCTCCAGCGGCAGCTTGGAAAACATCGACCCCGCACAGATTTCCAAACCCGGCGGCAGCGAGCTCAAGCTTAACTTACCAAAACGCAAGCCAAGCTTCTCCATCGAGACCACCGGCCGCAACGCCCCCTGCCCATGCGGCTCCGGCAAAAAATACAAGCAGTGCTGCGGGAAAGAGGCGTAAAACGGTAGGGTCAAACCGGCTCGGTTGACCCAAATCAAAAACGCAGCGGCACTCTCCCCTAAGTGGGAGGACAACCGCGATTCCCCGGCCTATTCCCAACCCAGCTTCCTTCCTACACGGAGGGAGAAGGAAACCTTGGATCGGAGAATCTTCCTTGAAAATTGAAACTCAGGCGTTCAATTTTCAAGAAACCTCCACGCTCTCAAACCCCAATCAGGGTTTATACTTCCCTCAGGCGGGGGATTTGTAGGCAGGAAGAAATAAAAATTGGTGCCCGGCCTGCGTTTTAGGAAACGCTCCGGTTCTGCCTGCCGATGACGAGGGCGGTGATGGCACCGCATCCTACGAAAACCCCGAAGAGGAGCCAGCCGCAGAACTTCATGGTTTCGAGGGGTTCCTCGTCAAAGGGGATTGGCTTTTCAAGCGCGAGGAAGACGTGACGCGGTCGTTTGTTACGGTAGTCGTTGCGGAAGGTTTCTGCCTCACGGACGAGGAGGTCGATGCGTTCGTTGACGAAAAAAGAGTAGGTCGGTTTCACGCCATCGCCATCGGGCCAGACTTTCATGGTGGAGACCTCTACGGGTGTGCCGCGATCAACCATGCGGCGGATGCGGTTCACGAGTTGCCGGGCTTCCGGTTCACTCTTCGCACCGGATGCGAGGAGACGGCGTAGGCCTTCCTTGGCCATCTCGAAACGCTCGATTTGTGCTTCGTCGAGATCTCCATCATAATCGCGGGCTCGTTCAATTTTCCGTTGGAGGCGGATGCGCTGGAGCTCGAATGGATTGCGTGTGGCTTGGGCGATAAGCATGCCCTCGAAGGCATAACGGAGTGGCATCACGCGGGCGGGGACGGGGACGCCGCCGCGCTCGCGTTCAAGCTTCGCCTCATCGAACAGGCCGCGGTTCATTTCATTGTAGGGGACGAGGGCGCCAGCTAGGAGCATTTGCGGGACGAGTAGCAGGGGCACTGCGGTGAGGGCGGCGCGCTCGGTTTTCACAAGGGAGGAAACTACGAGAGCCATCCCCGTGCCAGTGAGGGCTGTTAGAGTCATCCAGATCCAGTGGTAGAGGAGGACGCCTTCGATTTCCAAAAAATGGTTCCCGACGACGAGGTATGTAAAACACTGGACTGCTGCGACTAGGCCGAGAGCGATAAATTTCGCGCTGACGTAGGAGACACCGCCGGGCTGGCAGTTCCGCTCACGACGGAGCACTGCGCGATCCCTGAGGATTTCCGTGGCAGAGTTGGTGAGGCCGAGGAACATCGCGACGGTGACACTGAGGAAAATGTATGCCGGGATGTGGAGTGCGGTGGAAAATTCGTAGGAGCCGGTTGGGGAAGACCGCAGAGTGATAGCGATCAGTGCCGCGAGGATGGGAGCTTCCAAGAATGTGCTGTAAAGGGTGCCACGGTTTCTGATTTTCGAGAGTAGGGAGCGCTGGAAGTGGGTGGCGAAAACCAGCAGGATCGCGCGGAACGGGCGGCTGGGTGTCGGCGGGACGGGGAGTCTTCCGCCGGGTTCGGTCTCGCCGAGGCGGCTTGGCGGAGCATTGTCCCGTTGGAGGGAGCGGAGCAGTGAGGCGCTTTCGTAGCGCTCTTGCCAGAAGGTCGGTGGGAAACGGCGGACGGCTCCTCCGTGAGCTCCATCGCCGATCACGCTGAGCGGGGTTTCTAAAACATCGAAGACAAAATCTGCTCCGAGAGGGGTTTTCGCGACCAGGGACGGATGCGCGATCCCGAGTTCCTCGCAGGCTTCGCGGAAGTAGCCAACCATGCTCGCGGGTGTCCCGAAAAAAGCCAGTTTTCCACCACCGTCTAGGAGTAGGACTTTGTCGAAAAGTCGCAGGACTCCAGCGCCTGGGCGGTGCAAGGAGGCGATGACGATTTTTTCTCTCGCCAGTCCCCGCAGGGTTTCGGCGACGTGTTCGGAGTCTTTCGAGGAGAGGCCGGAGATCGGCTCGTCGAAGAGGAACACTTCCGCGCGGCTGCCGAGATCTACTCCGAGATTTAGCCTGCTTCGCTCACCACCGGAGATCGTTTTTTGACCCGGGGATCCGACCTTTCTTCTCGCGATCCGTTGCAAGCCGAGCTCCGCGAGCATGCTGTCCACTCGTCTGTTGTGCTCGGCAAGGCCGAGGCCGGGGCGGCGCACCATGACCCCGTGTTGGAGGTGCTCGCGGACGGTGAGCTGCGGGTTCAATGCCTCTTCCTGAGGCATGTTCGCGATGAAGGGCACCAGCTTCTTGCGGTGATCGTAGAGGGAAATTCCGTTGAGATTCACTTTCCCGCGGGTGGGCTTCCGCTGACCGGAAAGCACGGCCAGTAGGGTGCTTTTCCCGCTACCGCTGGGGCCGATGATACAGAGAGTTTCTCCGCGCCTGACCATGAAGCTGATCTGGTCGAGTGCGCGGGCATCTTTCCCGAAATCGTGGATCAGTGCATCGACCTCAAGGGATTCGATCTGAGTTCTTTCCTCGTCGAGAAAGCCTTCGGAAAACCTGCACCGAACCGCTTGGCTACCGGAAAGCCGGATCACGGAACCATCGCGCAGGCTAGTGCTCTGACGAACCGGAAGTCCGTCCACCAATACTGTCCCGTCGGCTTCCATCACCTCCAGTTTTCCCGTGGCCCCTTGGCCATCGTAGCGGATGAAAAGAACGGTTCGTGGAGCGAGTTTCGTGCCTAGCAGAAGATCCCCGCTACCGAGTGCGCCGGGATCGTTGGAGACCAGGTATTCCTGTTTCTCCGATGCGAGCCGGAATCGACGGCCCGATTGAAGGGCCTTTTTCCTGAGGTCGTTCACCGTGAGGCTGAAGCCCGCCGATCCGCCGATTCGTTCGTGGTAGCGGCAGGTCACAGTTTCACCTTTTTGGATAAGGCCTTTGCTGCCCACGTGCAGATCCGTATCTGCCAGCGCCTCGACCTCTGCCTCTAGCCCGAACCTGACCCTGAGTTTGCTGCCGCGAGATCTCGTCCTCTCCGCGATTAATCCTTCTTCACCCGCCTCAAGGTAAAGGGCGGGCATGTTACCCGTTTTTCTGACATCCAGGAAAAACCGCAGGTCTTCGTAGGACATCAGCCAACCTGGGATAACGAGTTCCTGCCGCTCACGGACACGCATGAAAGCGCCAGTGGCGAGGGATTTGCCGCGCACCCAGAGAGGCACCGGGCCGGTGTTGCGGAGTAGGATGAGATCGCCCGCACGATAGATGCGAAACTCCTGCACCCCTGATGCGGGAGGCAACATCACATCCGCTTCCTTTCCCCCGAAGACCAGCTTCTCGAACGGCAGGTCCGCGTCTTTGATCTCCTCGCCCTCGCCGCGCATTTCACGGAGGATGGCCGAGCCGACCTCGGGTTGCCCGAGCCGCCTCATGAAAATTTCAAAGCTGGCGCGGCTCCTCTCCGATCTTCCCGCCGCATCCACTAGGGTGAAGAGCTGGAGTCCAACGGAAAGCTTCCCGGTATCATCCAGGCTCTTGCGAAGATCGTTGGCGAGGCCTTGGAGGGGTTTCGGGCTTTTCACCGCCTTTCTCAATCTCCTCGTCAGCCATGCGTGGTCTACTTCGGGAAACGCGCTACGCAGCATGTCGAGGATTAGATCCGCCTCTACCGGGCTGAGTATGTCATCAAGTGTAGCGAAGGCTGCAAACGCATCCACCAAAGCGCCAACTTGGGCCTGCGAGCGTTCCCCACTACTGCGGAAGCGTCCCGCTCCGGGAAACCATCCCGGTAGGCGGTTTGCTGCGGTGGATTGGCGCGGCGCGGTGGATTTCACCTGCGATTTCGGCTCCTCACCCGGCTTCACGTCCGCCCCTTTGTTCTCGCCGTCACCTGCCATTGCTCCCTCCTTTCTGCCAGACCCCACCGTCTCCCGCAAGCCTTCGCGTAGGGCTTGACCGCAGGTCCGTGACTTCATCACATACTTTGATCATGTCTCCCGCCGCCCTCAGCAAGCTCCTGCTTTCCCTTCCCCATGTGGTGGAGGACACACCCTTTGGCCCGGAGACCCTCGTCCAGAAGGTCGGTGGGAAAATGTTCGCCCTCTATTCTCCGGGAGGCGAACCGCTACGCATGAACTTGAAGTGCGACCCCGCCCGCGCGCTCGAACTCCGCGAGCAATACGAATCCATCATCCCGGGCTACCACATGAACAAGCGCCACTGGAACACCCTCATCCTCGACGGCTCGCTTCCTGCAGCCTTGGTGAAGGAGCTGATCGAGCACTCCTACGGACTGGTGTTCGCTTCTCTGTCGAAAAAGGTGCGTGAGAGCCTTTCCTGACTCACAGGAAATCCCCGAAAAACTTGCAATCCGTCCCCACTCGCCCGAACACTCTTGCCGCAGAGGTTCGCTCTTCTTTAGGCTCAAACCTCCTCGCTCACATCTCTCTATTATGAAAAATATCCTCATCATCGGAGCCGGCGGGGTCGGCAGTGTCGTCGCCCATAAATGCGCCATGCTTTCCGGCACGTTCGGAGAAATCACCCTCGCCTCCCGCACCCTTTCGAAATGCGATGACATCGCCGCCTCGGTAAAAAGCCGCACCGGGAAGATCATAGCCACCACCAAGGTCGATGCCGACAACGCCGATGAAACCGCCGCACTCATCGAAAAAACCGGCGCGAAGTTACTCATCAACGTCGCCCTTCCCTACCAGGATCTCAACCTCATGGACGCCTGCCTCAAGGCGGGGATCGATTATATGGATACCGCGAATTACGAGCCGCTTGATGTCGCAAAATTCGAGTATTCTTGGCAGTGGGAGTATCAGAAAAAATTCGAGCAAGCCGGCCTCTCCGCCTTGCTCGGCTCCGGCTTCGACCCCGGTGTGACCAACGTTTTCACCGCATGGGCGCTCAAGCACCAATTCGATGAGATCCACACCCTCGACATCATCGACGTGAACGGCGGCGACCACGGCCACGCCTTCGCTACGAATTTCAACCCGGAGATCAACATCCGCGAGGTCACCGCCGAGTGCCGCCACTGGGAGGACGGCAAATTCGTCGAGACCGCCCCAATGTCAATGCACCAGCCTTTCACCTGTCCGCAGGAAGTCGGCACTTACGAGATTTACCGCATGTATCACGAGGAGCTGGAGTCCTTGGTGAAACATATCCCCACGATCAAGCGAGCGCAGTTCTGGATGTCGTTTTCCCAGAATTACATCAACCACCTCCAAGTCCTCCAGAACGTCGGCATGACCCGCATCGACGAGGTGGATTATAACGGCGTGAAAATCGTCCCTCTTCAGTTTCTCAAAGCGGTTCTACCGAATCCTGGCGACCTCGGCGAAACTACCAAGGGCAGAACTTGCATTGGCAATGTCATCACCGGTGTGAAAGACGGGAAACCGAAGGCGATCTACATCTACAACATCTGTGACCACGAAAAATGTTTCGAGGAAGTTGGCTCCCAAGCAATCTCATACACCACCGGTGTCCCCGCCATGATTGGCGCGAAGCAGATGCTCGAAGGCGGCTGGAGCAAGCCAGGAGTCTGGAATATCGAGCAACACGATCCCGACAGCTTCATGGCGGATCTCAATGAAAACGGCCTGCTGTGGCAGTATGTCGAGCTAACTCCGGAGCAGGCGGCGGGGTTTCAGGTGGCATAACGGAACGCGGACTTTAGTCCGCCGCGCCTTGGAAATTGTGGTCTGCGGACTAAAGTCCGCGCTCCATTCTTACTACCCAAGGTTGGTATAAACCGCCTGGACGTCGTCGTCGTCCTCGATCTTGTCGAGGAGGTCTTCGATATCGACCATCTGCTCCTCGGTCAGCTCGATAGGCTGCGTTGGTAGGCGCTGAAGGCCGGATTTGGTGGTTTCGATTCCCATTTCCTCGACTGCGGAGTTGAGGTTGTTGAACGCCGTATAGTCACCGATGAGGGAAACCACGCCGTCATCCACGGACATTTCTTCAAGACCGTGGTCAATGAGTTCTAATTCCAGTTCCTCGAGATCCTTTGCTTCCGGGACGGGGAATTCGATGACTGTCTTGCGGTCGAACATGAAGTTCAGCGAGCCGCTTGGTGCGATCTCCCCACCGTTTTTTCCGAGGATGACTTTGAGATTGCCGACGGAGCGGTTGGTGTTGTCAGTGGCGCACTCGACAACATAAAGGGAGCCATGCGGCCCTTTTGCTTCGTAGGTTACCTCAGTAAGTTCAGAAGCGTCGCTTCCAGCCGCGCGTTTGATCGCGTTCTCGATGTTTTCCTTGGAAAGGTTCTGCGCTTTCGCGTTTTGGATCGCTACGCGCAGGGGGGCGTTGGACTCAGGCTCCGGGCCGCCGTTCTTCGCGGCCATGGTGATGGATTTCGCCAGTTTCGGGAAAATCTTGGACATGGAAGCCCAGCGGGACTCCTTTGCCCGTCTCCTACATTCGAAATGCCTGCCCATGGCGTAGGATTAGTTGGTCACGCGCATCGGCATGAGCACGTAGAGGAATGAGCCGTCGATGCGGAGGACGCCCGGGCTCATTTCATCAATGAGGTCGAGGTAAACGTTGTCCGTGTCGAGAGCGCGAAGAGGGGCTTGCAGGAACTCCGGGTTGAATGCGATTTGCATTTCCGGGCCGGTGTAGCCGACTTCGAGAGTTTCCTGTGCCTCACCAACGTCTGGCGAGTTCGCAGTAACCTCGATTTGGTTCTCGGTGAAGATGAGCTTCACGGAGTTCGACTTGTCGGAGGAAAGGAGGGAAACGCGGCGGGTGGTCTCGAGGAGATGCTCGCGAGAAATGATCACACGCTCATTGCTATCGCCCGGGATGACCTGGCGGTAGTTCGGGTAGTTTCCTTCGATCAGCTTGCTGGCGAGGAAAGTATCGCCGACGGTGAAGGAGATCTGACTGTCGCTGAGCTTCACCACGACCTCACCGGCATCACCGAGGAGACGCTGGATTTCGCTGACTGCTTTGGAAGGGATGATCACGTCGGTCTCATGGGAGGCCGGGAATTCAAGATCCATGTCTGCCATTGCGAGGCGGCGTCCGTCTGTAGCTACTAGGGCGAGCTTGCCTTCCCGGAAGGAAGCGAAGATGCCGTTAAGCACGTAGCGGGTTTCGTCCGTGGAGATCGCGAAAGCCGTTTTCTTAAGGCCGTTTTTCAGATCTGCTTGTGGGATGTTGAAAGTCTTCGCGCCCTCGAAATCAGGGAGCGGAGGGAATTCGGAATCGCTGAGTCCGATAATCTTGAAAGTGGAAGGGCCGCTCTTGATCGTTGCATAGTTTTTCGCATCGACGGTGACCTCTACTTCGCTAGACGGCAGCTCTTTCACGATACTGACGAGGCGCTTGGCTGGGAGAGTGGTCGCGCCTTCCTTATCGATCTGGGCTTCCACCGATCCGGTGATGCCCACGTCGAGGTCGGTAGTGGTAAAGACCAGGCGGCCATCTTTTGCGACCAACAGGACGTTGGAGAGAATTGGGAGGGTGGTTCGGGAACTCACCACGTGTTGCACCTTCTGCAAACCTTCCAGGAAAACGTCTTTGGAAATACTAAACTTCATAATCTGTGGGCACGACTGTGCTTGAGGCGAGTTTCCGTTTTCAAAACACCTTGGCAAGCATTCAGTCACTGGAAACCCAAGATAATTGCGATGAAACCACTACATGTGGTATTAGGCGGGTGAAATGGACACATCTAACGGTTTTCTTCAGAGATTTACACCAAAAGTATCACGGTTGCACAATTTCGCCTCGCCCCGAACCCCTAGCAGCGGATAGATTCCGCGCATGAACCGCCTTCTGCCTATGACACTGATCCTTTTGCTGCTCGTCGTATTCCGCATTGTCGGCAGCGCGTTTCCGGAATCGATTCCGAACTTCCAACCACTTGCCGCACTATTCTTCTGTGGGGCAATCATGGCTAAGGGCTGGAAAGGGTGGGCGATTCCTCTCGCTGCATGGCTGGTTACATATCCCGCTCCGGCTATCCTGCAGGGGAATGCTTCCTACCTGACTGCCGGCGTCCTCATCACTACGGCACTCGCTTTTGCGGTCATCTTTTTCATCGGGAAATCCCTTTCCGGACGTGACACCGGCGTTCTTCTGCTCGGATCGGTCGGAGCCGCCATCGCTTTCCATCTAGTTACCAACGGCGCAGCGTGGATGTTCAGCCCGCTTTACCCGAAGTCACCCCTCGGCCTCTGGCAGTCACTTTGGATGGGCCCTGTCGGCAGTCCTATTCCAAGTTGGATTTTCCTCCGCAACATGGTCGGCGCGAACCTGCTGTTCACTACTATTTTCCTTTCTGCCCGTTTCGCAATCCCGCAATTTTCCGCAAACTCGGAGCCCGTCACAGCCAGATAAAACTTGCCGTCCGTCCTCTACGCTTTTAACCAACACCCGGATTTATCCCATCAATAGCTTCCCATGTCCGATCTGAATTTCGCCAACTCGCCAATCAACCAGTCACTCACCCCCGAGAGAAAGATCGAGCTCTACACGCAGATGGTGCGTATCCGGCGCTTCGAGCAGGCTTCGATGAAACAATACGCCGCCGACAAGATGGGCGGTTTTCTCCATCTTTACATCGGACAGGAATCCGTTGCCGTTGGAACGCTCTCGCTTTGCGGTGAACACGATCACAACATCACTGCCTACCGTTGCCACGCACACGCCCTAGCCTCTGGCATGAGCATGGACGAGTGCATGGCGGAAATGTTCGGCAAGCAAACCGGTTGCTCCAAGGGCAAGGGTGGCTCAATGCACTTTTTCGCTCCCGATAAGAACTTCTGGGGTGGCCACGGCATCGTAGCCGGACAGACCCCGCTTGGCCTCGGCCTCGCATACGGGCTGAAATACCTTGAGAGAGAAGGCTGCTGCCTCTGCTTCCTTGGTGATGGTGCGGTCAACCAAGGCGCTTTCCACGAGTCCCTGAACATCGCCTCACTTTTCGGAATCCCCGTGGTTTACGTGATTGAAAACAACGGCTACTCCATGGGCACCTCACAAGAACGCTCGTCCGCCTTCAACGGTTGCCTCGCCCAGCGCGCTGAAGCCTACGCGATCGAGTGGGACGTCGTTGACGGCTCCGATATTTACGAGGTTCGTGCGAAAGCCAACATCGCCATGGAGCGCGCTCGCAAGGAGCACAAGCCAACTGTCCTCGAGATCGACACCTACCGCTACTACGGCCACTCCGTCGCCGATGCGAACCATAAGGTCTACCGGACACCCGAGGATATCCAAGCTTACAAGGACAACCACGACCCGATCAACGTGTTCCGCAACAAGCTCCTCGAAGAAGGGGTCTTGAACGAAGAGTTGATCAACAAGATCAACGCCGCAGCCAAGGACGAGACCGCAGCCGCCGTGAAATTCGCCGAGGACTCCCCGGCTCCGACCATCGCAGATATTTCCACGGACGTTTACTGGGAAACCGACAACGACACCGAGGCCTCAAAAATCGGTCATCACTTCTTCTCCTGATCCCTCTTCCCTCAATTTCTAATTTCCAATCCCAAATACCTTTTCTCCAATGCGCACACTGACCTATCGTGAAGCCCTCCGTGAAGGACTAGATGAAGAACTCGCCCACGACGATAACGTCGTGCTCATGGGTGAGGAAGTCGCCGAATACAACGGTGCCTACAAAGTCACCGAAGGCCTCTGGAAAAAATGGGGCGACAAGCGAATCGTCGATACACCGATCTCCGAGGCCGGCTTCATCGGCATGGGCATCGGTGCCTCCATGCTCGGCGTCCGCCCCGTGATGGAGCTGATGTTTTGGTCTTTCCATTCCGTCGCCTTCGACCAACTCGTCAACAACGCGGCCAACGTTCGCTACATGTCCGGCGGTCTTTGCAGCTGCCCCATCGTCGTCCGCGGCCCTGCCAACGGCGGCACCAACGTCGGCGCCACCCACTCCCACGTCCCGGAAGGTCTCTTCGCCGCATTCCCCGGTCTGAAAGTCTGCTCCCCGGCTACTCCTGCCGATGCGAAAGGCCTTATCAAAGCTGCGATCCGCGATAACGACCCTGTCTATTTCATGGAGAACACCCTCCTTTACGGAATGGAAGGCGAAGTGCCCGATCTTGAAGACGGCGATTTCGTGATCCCTCTCGGAAAGGCCGAAGTGAAAAAGGAAGGAACCGACATCTCCCTCATCGCTCACGGACGCTCGGTAATTCACTGCCTAGAGGCAGCCAAAATCCTCCAAGAAGAGCATGGAATCAATGCGGAAGTCCTCGATCTCCGCTCCATCCGCCCGCTCGATGTCGATGCTATCCTCGCCTCCGTCGCCAAGACCCACCGCGTAGTCCTGGTTGATGAATCGAAGCCCTTCGGCGGTGTCTCCGCCATGGTTTCCCAGCTCATCCAGGAGCACGCCTTCGACGAACTTGACGCCCCGATCAAACGCGTCTGCGCCATCGACGCCCCGGCGATCTACTCGAAGTACGTAGAGAACGAACAACTCCCGAATCCGAAACGGATCGTCGAGAAGGTGCTCACGATCGCCTGATCCGATCGATAATCCGTTTGTGGTTTTCTTTTACGAGCACGGCATCCGCGTGTTCGCATTTGTCCGCTGGCTGGGATCGACTTAAGATGTTATCGGGGGGGCGGGTGAAGGGTCTCTCGGCACTTCGCCCGAAAGAATTCTCCGAAAATCCACGCACTTATCTTGATGAAGCTTCTCGCCTTCTTCCTCGCCGCTAGCCTTTCCGCATTCGCTGCGGAGAAGAAGCCCAACATCCTGCTGCTTTTCGCTGACGACCTCGGCCGCTACGCCTCTGCCTATGCCGACCCGAACCAGCCGTCCACCAATGACCTGATTCGCACCCCGGTCTTCGACCGCATTGCCAAGCAGGGCGCGCGCTTCGACAACGCCTTTGTTTCCGTCCCGTCCTGCACCCCCTCGCGCGGCGCGCTTTATACCGGTCGTCATTTCTTCCGCAACGGCTCGTTTTCGCAGCTGCACAGCCGCTGGAAAAAGGGAGCTCCCGATCCCGGCGACGCGATCACCGGCATGCCCGAGATGCTGGCTCGCTCCGGTTACCACATCGGCTGGAGCCACAAATGGCACATCCCCGAACGCCTGATGCGCGGCAAAAAACACCAATACTCGCAGTTCGGAAACCGGATCAGCGCCTTCTCCCAAGTCGTCACGAAAAACCCCGAAGTCCGCGACGAGATTTTCGTCGCAGTCCGCGGCAACTTCCAGGCCTTCCTAGCCGATCGCAAAGCCGACCAACCGTTCTTCTATTCCTTCAACCCCACCAACACCCACCGCAAATGGGTGCGTGGATCAGGGAAAAAATTGTGGGGTCTCGATCCCGACAAGCTCAAGGGCAAGCTGCCGCCCTTTCTCCCCGACAACGAAATCGTCCGCGAGGACTTCGCCGACTACCTCGGTGAAGCGATGGCATACGACGCCGCCTGTGGTGCGATCCTTGAGGAACTCGAGAGAATGGGGGAGCTCGACAACACCCTCATCGTGATCAGCGGCGACCACGGTGCTCCCGGCTTTCCGCGCGGCAAATGCAATGTCCACGACTTCGGATCGCGCGTTCTCCTGACACTGCGCTGGCCGGAACACATCGAACCGGGCCGGGTGGTGAAAACCCCGGTCTCGCTCATCGATCTCGCCCCCACATTCCTCGCCGCCGCCGGGACAACTTCACCCGACGATCCGGACGGCGAAAATCTCCTCCCGGCACTCGCTGCCGACGGCTCCGAAGAGGAACTACGTGGCTGGGCGCTCATCGGCCGCGAGGTTCATGTCGGCAGCGCCCGCGAAGGATATCTGCCCTACCCGATTCGTGCCCTGCGCACGCCCGAATTTTTGTACGTGCGGAATTTTAAACCCGACCGTTGGCCCATGGGAGATCCGAAAGCAGCAGCCGGCGATGCCAAGCTGGATTTTGAAGTGCTCTCCAACGACACACGCGTAGCCTTTGCCGATATCGACGCCTCCCCGACCAAGGCCTGGCTGGTCCAACACCGGAATGAGGAAGGCCTTGAGTTGATCCTCAGGGAGGCTTGGGAAAAGCGCCCTGCTGAGGAGCTTTACGATCTGCGGAAAGACCCCCATCAAGTTCACAACGTCGCTGATGACCCGGCTCACACCGCAATGCTCGAAAAGCTTCGTGGGAAACTCATGGCCGAACTCAAGGGTGGCGCCGACCCGAGGCTCGACGACTCCTTCGATCGGCCACCTTATCTCGAGAAAACGCGCCAGTAGCAGCTGCGCCCGAATCTCTTGGCCGGGTTTCATGGTGCCGGGATAGGGTGCTTGGGTTGCGCTGCCGCCTGGAAGGACGGCTTTCCTGCCTTTCCTCCCTCCCACCGACAAGGATGCGGTTGCGGGCATTCCCGCTATCGTGGAAACGGATCACCTCGAACCCTGCGGAGCGGCCCGCGAAGTGCCGGATGCTTGGATTTTCCAATCCGATCTGAAGAAAATCCCCGGCCTCAAGGTTCAGCCGCATTTCCCCCAGCAGGAGAAATTCATTTTCTACCGGGGAGCGGGCAGCGCCAGAATTCCCATTTACGCGAGCATGGACGGGGACACCGCCACGGTCACGAACTACTGCGGTGGGTCGATTTCCTTCGGTGTCGCCCTGCGTGTACGGGACGGGAAAGCCGCTTGGGCACAGCTTCCGGCGCTTGCATCCCCACCGAAAGGGGGAGAACCCGCGAAGAACCGTTCGGAGGTCACCTTTCCGCAACCGGATCGTTCGCTAGATGAAGTGGAATCCGAACTTGCCGATGTTTGGAAAAAAGCACTTGCCGACGATGGGCTCACTCCCGCCGAGGCCTCCGCAATGGTGGAGACTTGGCGCAAGACCTGGTTCAGGGGAAACGGCGATCGTATCCTCAGCCTTGTGCCCCGAAAGACGATTGATTCGATGTTGCCGCTGAAAATTACCCCGACTCCCGAAAAGACGGCTCGGGTATTCGTTGCGCGGATCGAGATGCTCGCCGCTGACAGGGAGCAGGCGTTGATCGACCTGATGAACTCCACCAAGGCCGTGGATGAAAAGGATTTCGTAAAGTTCAGCCGCCTCGGACTGGGAAGATTCGGATACGGAGCTATGGAGGTCGCCTCACAAATCCAGGTGAGACGGATGAAGGCGAAATTTTTCGAGTTGAGTCAGTTTGAGAAAAACCGGGAAACGACGGCACGCTAGCGGTTCCGTCGAGCTAGTTCGCAGCGTCATTTTTTCTGATTCCAGAGCCGGTAAGGATCGTTGAGCCGGGTCATTTCGGAAAGCAGCAGAGCTTCCATTTCGGCGAGCTTGGTGGCGTGTTTGGGATCCTCCGCGAGATCGTTGAACTTCGGATCGTCCTTGCCGTGCTCAAGGAGGAATTCGTTCGGATTTTCGGCAAGGTTGAAGAGCTGGGTCTCGTGGACTGCTCCATCGAGCGTGTCATACTTGATCAGTTTCCAATCGCCGTTCTTGACGCAGCGGATGCCGGGTTTCGTGCCGCCGGTGTAGGCACCGTAGAGGGTGTCGCGGACGGTCTTCCCTTCGCCGGTTAGGACGGACTTGAACGATTCCCCTTCGTTGGATTCCGGAGCGGGGATCCCGGCGAGGTCGCAGAGGGTGGCGAGCGTGTCGAGCAGGTAGATGTTGCCGGGCGCGCGTCCTTTTTTCACCCCGGGGCCCATGACGATGTAGGGCACGCGGAAGGTGTGCTCGTAGAGATTCTGTTTTCCCTGCAGGCCGTGGCGGCCGATCGCCATGCCGTGGTCCGAGGTGTAGATCACGTAGGTGTTTTCTAGTTCGCCCATTGCCTCGAGCTTCTTCAGGACACGACCAATTTGGATGTCGATGTTTTCCGAGCAGGCGAACTCGCGACCCAGTTCGTTGCGGATTGTGCGCTCGTCCCGGTTTTCCCAAACGCCGGAAACTCTAACCTCATCGCGCAGGCCGGGGTGGCCGTGGGGAAATGGGTGCTTATCAAGCCAGTTGACCGGCAGGGAGGGTTGCTTCGGGTTCGCGGCAGGCAGCGAGTTCTTATCTGTATGGTTCGTGGCTCCATATTTCGCCAACAGCTCGGGTGTGCCGTCGCGGGTGTCGTGCGGATGCGAAAAGCCGTAGTAGATCATGAAAGGCTTCTTGGCTTGCTGTTTTTCCCGGTCGGTGAGGTAGCCCATGACTTGATCGCCATGCCACTCGCTGCCGCTCTCCGCCGTGCCACCGCGTTTCGTCGCATCGTTGCGGATCTGGAATGTTTTGTTGGCCGCCTGGTAGGAATTTCCTTTCTTGCAGGTGCGGACGGTCTCGTATCCGGCTTCGTTGAAAACGGCGGGGAGGGTGCTGCCTTCTATCCCCTTGGGAACCAGCTTGTTGGCCTTTTTCCTGCCGTTGGCTCCGGGGGTGCGCCAGAGTGTGCGGCCTGTCATGATCATTGTCCGCGAGCAGGTGCAGACCGCACCGGACCACCCGCCTTGCTGGTGCGCAGCATCAAGCACGTGCCCCTCCCGAGCGATCCTGTCGATGTTCGGCGTGTCGAGAGTCGATTTTGGATCGTAGGCTTTCAGGTCGAAGGGCGACTGGTCATCGACGATGATAAAAAGGAAATTTGGTTTTGCGGCTGCTGCCGAAAGGGTGAGCAGCGAGAGCGCAAGCGATGTGAGGGCAATCAGATTGGGTTTCATCGGGATGGACATGTCAGTTCGGGAAGGCGTTTGCGAGAAAACTTGCCTACGTTATAACCAATGTTATACTGCACCCATGACCACGACCGTCAAGATTACCTCAATCGGGAATTCCGCAGGCATCATCCTGCCCAAGGAGCTTCTGGAGAAACTCCGGGTTTCCAAGGGGGATACGCTCACGGTCACGGAAACGCCGGATGGCATCAACCTGAATCCGTATAATGAAGATTTCGCTACGGCAATGACTCTGGCCGAAGAAATCATGCGCGAGGACAGAGACGTCCTCCGCAAACTTGCCCAATAGTTTGACATTCGCCTCCTAGATCTGAAAAGAATTCCATGAGCGCCGAAACCAACTGGATTACTCCTGACATCACATTGGCTCTGCATGACCGGCAGCTGGCCGAGCACGGCGGGCAAGCGGGGTTACGCGACGAAAGCCTTTTGCTTTCCGCGCTTGCGAGGCCTCAGCAACTGCTGGCCTACGGTGATCCTTCTCCGGATCTATGCGCGATGGCCGCAGCCTATGCGTATGGAATTGCCAAGAACCACCCCTTTCTCGATGGCAACAAAAGAACTGCATTCGTTGTTTACAGGCTTTTCCTCAAGTGGAACGGGATCGAACTGAATGCTGAGAAAAGTGAGCGCTACGCGACCATGCTAGCTCTGGCGGCCGGTGAAATGACCGAGGAGAACTTCACCACTTGGCTCAGGGAAAACACCGCTCCCATTTAGGCGTTTTCCGCTCTTCCCCCTTTGACAATCCCGCGCCCGCGCTCCACGCTAGCGGCGAACTCACGTTTTAAGAAATATTATGGCATACGATCTCATTGTTATTGGCGGCGGCCCTGCCGGTTATGTTGCTGCTATCCGCGCAGCCCAGCATGGAAAAAAAGTCGCTTGTGTAGAAGCTGACCGCGCCGGAGGGACTTGCCTCAACTGGGGCTGTATTCCGACCAAAGCTCTCTTGAAAAACGCCGAGCTTTACCAGACTCTCATGCACAAAGCCGGTGAGATGGGACTGCAAATTCAAGGTCTTTCCTATGACTGGAGTGCCGTGATTGGCCGCTCCCGCAAGGTTTCTGACAAGCTCGCGGGCGGAATCGAATACCTCTTCAAGAAGAACAAAGTCGATTATATCAAGGGCTACGGCTCCATCGAATCTGAAGGAAAAGTCGGAGTGAAAGCCTCTGACGGCTCCACGCAAACTCTAGAGGGCGCGAATATCATCATCGCCACTGGTTGCGTTTCACGCCCACTTCCGCCACTTCCTTTCAACGGCAAATCTGTCATCGGCTCCAAGGAGGCAATGGTTCTCCAGGATCAGCCGAAGGAAATGATCATCATCGGTGCCGGCGCGATCGGCGTCGAGTTCGCTTACATCTACAATGCGTTCGGCACGAAAGTTACTCTCGTAGAAATGCTTCCAAACGTCCTTCCGGTAGAAGATACCGAGGTGGGTGTGGAGCTTGAAAAATCCCTTACCAAACAAGGCATTCGCTGCCTGACGAACACCAAGGTCACCGCCACCAAAGACCACGGCGACCGCGTAGAAATCACCGTCGAGGGTCCGAAGGAATCCGGAACCATTTCCGCCGATGTCTGCCTCGTCGCGATCGGCATCCAGCCAGTTCTTCCGGGCGGTCTTCAGCCGGAGCTCGATCGCGGCTACATCACCGTTGGCGACCGTTACGAGACCAACCTCCCCGGCGTCTATGCCATCGGCGATATCAACGGCCCACCGTGGCTTGCACACGTCGCTTCTTTCGAGGCATTCCAGTGCGTCGATGGCCTCTTTGTGGAAGGCTACAAGCCCCGCAAGGTAACCAATTTCCCCGGCTGCACCTACTGCCACCCGCAGGTTGCTTCGGTTGGAAAAACCGAGCGCGCCCTCAAGGAAGAAGGCATCGAATACGTGGTCGGGAAAATCCCCTTCGTTGCTATCGGCAAGGCCGTTGCGGCATCCGAAACCGAGGGCTTCACCAAGCTGCTCTACGGCAAGAAACACGGCGAACTTCTCGGCGCACACATCATCGGTGACAACGCCACCGAGCTCATTGCTGAGATGGGTCTCGCTCTCGACCAAGAACTCACTATCGACGAGATCCACGCGACCATCCACGCACACCCGACCATGTCGGAAGTCATCCACGAGGCCACCCTCGCGGCGGAGGGGCACGCGATCCATTTCTAACGGAACGCGGACTTTAGTTCGCCTCCTTTTCATGAAATGAAATCCCGTTGGCTCCTCTTATCGTGCGGATTCGCTAGCCTCACAGCCTGCGATTCCCCGGAGAAGACATCGATAGTTCCCGCACCTGCGGAAACATACTCAGACCCGGATCCTGTCCATTTCCTCATCGAAGCGGAAGATTGTGAAATCCTCGGCGAAAAGACTGAGGACGGAAAGGCATCCGGCTCGGCTTTCGTAAAACGCCAGTCGGGCAGCGAGCAGCCGGTAGTTCGCTGTGATATTCCTGCTTCGGAGAAGCCTCTTTCCGTCTGGCTACGGCGGAAAGGCGGGGCGGTTCAGATCAAAACGTCATCCGCTGAAAGTCAAAACGAAGGCTCTTGGGCATACGAAGTCGAAGAACAGTTCGCATGGACTTCCTTTGGTGAAATTCCCGCCGGCGGGGAAGGGCGCCAGCTCATCGCCATCTGTAACAACAAAGAGGACGAGACCGTTTCCATTGACTGTATCCTCTTTTCCGATGAGCCGTTGGATGATAAAGACGCCCTTCTGACGCCGCTCCCGTCGGTCGGGATCGATCCCACAAAAATTACGGGAGGTTTCCGCACCGCATCTTCGCTCTGGGGAGTGAACCAGTTTTCTGGCGGCGATCCCAAGACGCTTACCGACCCCAGCTACATCGAAAATTTGGCCTACCTCGCTCCCAAGCTGATGCGAGTTCATAACGAGGGGACACTGGAGGACTCCGGAAAGAGCCGCCACGGCTTATTGGATTTCAAGTCCCGCACCTGGGACGAGCGGAAAATCCGTACGTCTGTCATCGCCCTGCTGGAGTTGGAAAATATCGGCGATATCGTCATCAATATCCCGAATTGGCCGGAGTGGATGGATGCCGACGAGGACGGCTTCTTAGATGATGATAAGGCTGCGAAATACGTAGCGTTGGTCGGGCGCTTTGCGGAGATCGTTTGGGAATTTCCCGCCGCACGTGAGCGCGTGCTTTTCGAACTCACTAACGAACTCGACAATCTTTACCATGCCGATCTTGTGGCCGGGAAAAATCCCCACCGGGTCGCGGAGCTTGCGCGCATTTTCCTCCAATGCAGCCTGCACATCCGCCAGGTCGCGCCAGGGGCGAGAATCGGCGGGCCATCGGTTGCGAATTCCTACAACACGGCGTTCCACGAGCAGTTCATCGCTTACACAGCGCCGGAACTCGATTTTTATTCCATCCACCTCTACGCCAGCAGTAATCCCAAGGACTCGGATTCGCGTATTCTTTCCACGGCGGATGAGGTCGCGGATCCGGTGAAGACGGTGAAGGCGATACTCGCAAAAAACTCGAAAGGCCGCGAGATCCCCGTTTCTGTAAACGAATACAATATCGTCCGAAGCGGGGAGACAAGCGAGGCGCGGATGACTTCCGGATTCGGTGCTGTCTGGGACGCGTGGTTCATGATGACCCTTTTCTCCGCGGGAGCCGATTCCGCCGCCGCGTGGAACGAAAACGACGGAATCTACGGTAAGTTTTCGGCAGACGGTGAACGCCGCCCCGCTTCCCACCTTTACCATGTGCTCAATACAGAATTCACAGGCTCAGTTGCTCGATTAGAAACCGAAGAGCCGGAAGAAATCGCCGCACTCACCACCGAGGCAGGGGATCGCATCCTCATTTCCCACCGTGGCTTCCGCGACCGGAAGATCACACTCCCGGAAGGGAAGTGGAGAGGCTGGATGCTGGGGAAGGGTATGGATGTGCCGCACGAAATTTCTGCCGAGGGTGAAACCGATTTGCCTGGGGTCTCGCTGCTGTATTTGGAGAAGTAATAGCCGCCTAAAGCGAGCGATCCATGTGAGGCGAGTGAATGTGATCTGCGCCATAAGCACCTGCCGAGTGTATCCGATTGATATGGAGTCGCCGAGGATCAAAACGTTTGGGAGTTCCGCGTTGATGGGGTCGCCGATTTTCATCCCCTTCCTATCTTGCTTGGGCGTGTGGAAGGGCAGGGGGATGCTGGCTTTCCGGCCGGATCGGCATGGATGGCAGCATGGGGAGCAATCAGCAGCGCGAGGAGGAGGAGGAGGGCAGTTCGTTTCACTTTTTCGGGGTGGGGCGTGTCCGCTCGCGCGGGAACCTCATACTTCATGGCTTTGATCTGTGCGTCGCGTTCCAAGGCTAGTCGGTCCTTTTTTATCTTGGAATCCGTAGGTGATCTGAATTTTTTTGTAGGTGCAGAGCGGTTCCTTTCTTGAATCCAATTGCGGATAGCAACGACCGCGGTGTTTTCACCTTCAGGAATATCGAAGACACCCCCGTCAACCGGATTTTTATCCCGGATTTAGGTGCTGCGGACCTGAGGCTTCCGAGTCCATTCCGGTCAACTCAGGATGTGCAGCACAATCCAGGGGACGAGGTTGAAAATGAAAACCATCAACTTGAAGAACGCCATCCCGGCATAGTGGATCGCGGTTCCTCTCCTTACACCGCTGGCGGTAGTTCGTCTTTTGGAATTAAGGTATACACATTCGTCCCCACGGAGATCTTTCCGATCTCTGGATGGACAGGACGGAGGCCTTTTGAATCGCTGATGAACATGATGATGGAGCTGGGGTAGGTCTCCATGAATTTCTCAAAATCAAACTTCTCGGTGAGTTGCGATTTTTTCATCTGCCCTCCCTCGGCAACGATTTTAGAGAGTAGCGTATGACTCGGACGGTCAGAAAAGAGATACCTACTCCGGATTTCTTCTGCGATGGATTTCTTGTGATGGCCTTCGCGTTCGAGCGGTGCCAGTTGCCACACGCCGGCTCTGCCGAACTGGTGGATGAAACGCTGCGCGGCCATCGAGTTCACCTCGTCGTTGGGGGTTCCGGCAACGAGCGCGCCGATGCCGTTCAGGTCGAGTTCCTCTTCCGCAAATTCCGAAAGGATGTTTGCCCGCTGTGCTTCGAGACCGAGCATTTTTGCGGAAGCGACATTGTTGAAATTCGTGTCGAGTAGGAGCACGCGGTGGCCGTCCTCGTGGAGCAATTTCGCCGCAGTCCGCGCCCATAGATCCGCACCGGCAAAGAGGATTCCGGTCACATTTTTCGCTGCGAGTCCAAGCCTCCGGGCGAGAGGAGAGGCTGCCAGTCCGTAGATCAGGACGGTGCCGACAATGATCAAAAAAACGAGTGCGACTAGTTCCCGCGACTGGGCGGCAATGATAGGCGAAAGTCTTTCACCAAAACTCCCGTGCGCGGCAGCTTCCTCAAACTCCAAGGCGAAGATCGATGTCACGGCGGCAGCGACGATCCCCCTCGGTGCGAGAAAGGCGAGGAACGTCCGCTCGTTTATGCTCGTTCTTTTCGAAAACAGGAGACTCAGGTAAACGGAGAGCGGCCTACCAATGAGGACGAGGAAACCAAGAAGAAATACTCCTTTCACGAATGCGCCTTGGAGTTCTTCAGCTCCGATCCGGCCGGACAGGACGATGAAGAGAATAGAGATGATCAGGATGCGGAGGTTCTCCTTGAACTCAAGGATGTGCCGGACCGAAACGGAGCGCTGGTTCGCAAGTGCGATGCCGAGGACGGTGACAGTCAATAGCCCTGCTTCTTTCTCGACGAGGTTCGATCCCGTGAATGCAAGCGCTACAACTGCGAGAAGAAAGACAGGCTGGAGGTAGTCGGGAACGAGGTGGTTGCGCAAGAGTAGCTCCACTCCTTTTGCCAGCAGCAGGGCTCCAATGACACCAACTGCGAACATCACGCCTATCGCCTGCAAGAGCTCGCCTTGGGCTGATACGAAATCCCCTGCGATTGCGATTTTAAAAACAAGCACCGCAAGGATCGCACCGATGGGATCGACCACGATGCCCTCCCATTTTACGATTGAAGCAATCTTCCGCGTGGGGTTTACGTGGCGTAAAAGGGGCGCGATCACCGTCGGCCCTGTGACGGTCAGGATGCAGCCAATGAGCGCAGCTAGTCGGACGTCGTAGCCAAGCGCATAGACCATGAAAACGGTGGTCAGACCGAAGGACAGCGCGACGGCAACCGTGCAAAGCCGGAGGATGGGTAGACCGGACTCCTTGAGTTCACTGAATTTCAGCGTCAGTCCCCCTTCAAAAAGGATGATCGCCACCAAAAGCCCTACCGCCGAGAGCAATGGACTGCTGTGCCCGTTGCCTTGGATCAGGAAATCATCAATCCGGACTCCCGAAAACTGACCCAGCGCAAACCCGAATCCGAGTAGCAAAAGAATCGAAGGCAGCTTGAATCTCCAAGCAAGCCATTGGGCGGCAACTCCAAGAACAAGGATCAGGGTAAGGAATACAAGGGGCGACATACATGGTGGTATTAGCGTGGGAAATGCCACGCGGGAAGATTTATTACCGAGGAAAACTCGCTCACCACTCGATCCCAACTCCCTCTTCGGGGATGAGGATTTTTTCGCTGATACCGAGGCGATCGGCTTCGGTGAGTAGGCGTTCGACGGGTTCTTCGAGGGCTTCGTTTCCGAGGGGAAAAGTGCCGTAGTGCATGGGAATTAGGACTTTCGCGCCGAGGTCGGCGAAGGCGAGGACGGCTTGTTCCGGGTTCATGTGGACATCCCGGCCACTGGGCGACTCGTAGGCTCCGATGGGCATGAGTGCGATATCGATATCGTGGCGTTTCCCGATCTCGGTGAATCCCTCGAAGTAGGTACTATCTCCGCAGTGGAAGACGCTTTTCCCGCCGGCTTTGACCAAATATCCGCCGTAGTCGCGGTGGGTATCGTGCACGTATCTCGCGCCCCAATGATGGCAGGGGGTGTGGATGATTTCCATGCCCTTGATCTCCAGTTCGTCCCAAATCTTCATCTCGTGGACTGCAGGGAAACCAAGTTTTTTCACAAGCGAGGCGCTGCCCATGGGGACGACGATGCCGTCGCTGGATTGCAGGATTTTCAGGCTGGGCTTATGGAGGTGGTCGAAATGGGCGTGGGTGACTAGGACGAGATCGACCTCAGGGACACCTTCGAGTCGGAGGCCGGGCTGGCGCTGGCGTTTCACCGGGCCATGCCACTTCGCCCAGTTCGGATCCACGACCACGGAGTTTCCCGCGAACTGGAGGAAAAAAGAGGCGTGCCCAATCCAGGTAATACGGACGCGATCCTCTGCAGGCGGAGTAAGAACGGGATCCAGCATTGCGCCGCCCATCCTCTTGAACATCCCCGGGACGATGCGGTGGCGGAGAAACTTCGCGTTTCTGCCGGGCCAGCCTTTCTGTGGGGCGAGGCCGGAGTATTTGTTGTCCGCGTGGTTCTTCATCGTCAAAATCGACGGAGGTTACACCGAACCATAACCGCCTGCAATTTTCTCCATCCAATACTCCGCCCGTGCACGGAAACCTTTCTCATCCTGCGCGTAAAGAATGCCGCGAGAGACGTTAATTACGTCCGGAGCTGTTCGTTTTGCAGCGGCGAGCACGGAGAGATCCCCGCCTTGCGCACCAAGACCCGGCACCAGCAGTGGCGCATCCGGCATTTTAGGCAAAACGTCTGCTGCATTTGTTAGGCCGACCACGTAGCCGACATCGGTAGCACGTTCTTCGGATTTCGCGCGCTCGCCGAGGGCCGTGACGAGTTCAAAGACCTTGCGACCGTCCTGGAGAATCTGCTGTTGGAAATCTGCGCTGCCCGCGTTCGAAGTAACTGCGAGGAGATAGACTGCTTTTCCTTCGTAATCGAGGAAGGGCTCGATGGAGTCGTATCCGAGGAAAGGATTCAGCGTGACGGCATCGACATTCCAGCCGTTAAAATAGCCCTGCGCGTAGTATTTTTGCGTTTCGCCGATATCACTGCGCTTCGCGTCCAAGATGACAGGGATCTCTTCAGGGATGGATGCCAAGATTTCCTCAAGGACACGGATGCCCTCTATCCCCATGGCTTCGAAATAGGCCATGTTCGGCTTGAAGGCGGCAGCCCATACGGAGGTCTCTTCGATCACCCGTGTGAGAAAATCCTTAGCATCTGATGCACCGCCCTCACCCGGTCTGGGATCGAGCCCGACGCATAATCTCGATCCGCTGGACTTGATCCGTTGCTGTAATTTTTCCGTGAAGCGCATGGCGGGAGGATTCCAGCAGAAACCGGAAACGGCAATCCAAACTCGCTACGTTCTTTTGCTCGGGATGAGGAAAGAGGAACCACGTCCATTTGACCGAGAGATTTTATTTTACAGTCCGTCTATCTCCGCTGCGCTGCGATTGTGGTTCCTCTTCATTCCTCAATCGCGTGAACCATTCCACCCAAGCAAGATAGCCGAGTGTAGCGAAATACAGGGAGAACTCCGCTGCTTTTTTCCAATAGGAAATTTTCTCAGAGCTACCAAGGCAGCCGCAACTGATATCCAGCCCGCGCCACCATGCGGAGCCTACGGAGACAGTGAATGCGAGCACCAACCCGAGCATCGCCCACCACGCGCCTTTTCTCAAAATCCCGAGCATGAAACAAATGCCCGCCACGACTTCGACCCACGGAATGATGTAAGCCGCGGCCACCGCCAATCCACCAGTCACGAGCTTGTAGTTCTCAATATCCACGACAAATCCATCCAGCCCGCTGCCGAAAATCTTCAGCCCACCCGCATAAACAAACCATGCGCCCATCAGCACGCGGAGCACCAGAGCTACCTTTTCATTCGTTCGTAAATTCACTGTCTTCTTATCTCGCATAGGTGGTGGAAAAGTCACGGCTTTCCGCTTTTCTCCAGCGGAGTCCTCCGGCCGAAAAGCAAAAAAGGCATGCCGACGATAATCGATATCAGCAGAACAGCCGGCCAGGCTTTCACATCGCCCACAACCGCATCTCCGGTAGCGACCCTCTCCCAATATTCTTTGTAAAGATCAGCGGCAGTATCTAAATCCTCGTCGTCCACAACCACCCGTATCCCGCCAATCGCATTTGTGTAGAGCCAATGAATCTGTGGCACGTGCTCGTCGAACACATGCGCCGAGATCCCCTCCGATTCCAGAAACGAGCGAAACAAATAGGCTTCCTCGCCCTTGTAGAATCTCGCTACCGTTACCATGAATCCAAAGACTACATATTTACGCGGAAACGGGAAGCATTCACTCCTTCGTCCACAGCCGCGTATTCAGATCGAGAGTCTCGGTGATCCGCAGGACGATCATCAGGCGCACAAGAAAACCGTGGAGGATGGGGACGTCCCCAGCAGGAGCCGAGATGTCCGGTTCGAACCAATCCTCTGTTTTCGGGATCGCCAGATGCAGGCAGGAATCCATCAGCACCGCCCGCAAGTTCGAAGACCAGTCGCCCCGCAACGCGAGGAAACGCTCCTGCATGTCCGGCGTCAGCAGATACCTCGCTGCCAGCGGATCGTCCGCCGTGACTTTAAAGGCCTTTTCAAACTCCGGGCTCTCAAGTCGGACGAGGTTTCTGGAAAGCCCCTGCATCTTCCTACCGATCCAGCCGAAATTCGCCTCCTTCATCGTGCTAGGCGCAGCGCTGATTCTACTCGGGCTATTTTACAACAAGTTCGCAGACGTGATCAAAACGTTGCTGGATGATGAGAAGCGAAAGGAACCGTGATTTAGAAATCGCGACAACCTCGGCGACTTACCGGCAAAGCTAGCTCCCATTGCAGGCGCGATTTCCAAATCGCGGTTCCTCTCCTCAATCAGAGTTCATTATCAGCCAGCGGGATGATCTACGGATCGTCGCATAAAGGCCTTCCTCAGATCTCAAACTCAACACCCGGCTCGGGGATGATGACCTCGACGCCTGGGAGTCGGGTTTCCAGCTCTTGCTTGAACCAAGCCATCGCGCCATCGTCTCCGTGGACTAGGAAAATTTTCTTCGGTTTCACGCTGACCGCGAAGTCGGCGATGGCATCGCGAGTGGAGTGGCCAGAGAAATCAAAGGCGCGGACTTCGCAGTTGAGTTTCACCTTCGGGTAGGCGGGATCGAGTTCGACCATGTCGCCGTGCTCCGCGGCACGGATATTGCCGCCGGGAGTGTCTTCAGCCGCGTAGCCTACGAAGAACAGCCCGTGCTTTTTGTTTTCCAAAAGACCCTGACGCGCGAAGTTGTTGGAGACGGTTTTGGGCGACATCATGCCGCTGGAGAGCGCGTAGATACAGCCGTTGTTGAATGGGATTGGGCCAACGCGTTTTTTGTTCCCACCGGCGAGTTCCATATCCGTCATGAACTTGAAACCACGGCGGTTGCGGCGTGTGACATCAGAGAACTTGTCGTAAATCGTGGTCATCTTGCTACTGAGACCGCCGATGTAAACTGGCACCTTTTGGTCAACGAGACCCTCCTCCTTGAAGCGCTGGAGCATGGCGAGCACCTCCTGGGTCTTGCCCATCGCGAAGACAGGGAGCAGCGCGGAGCCGCCACGATCGAGAGCGCCATTGATCGCCTTGGCGAGTTCGTTTTCCTCCTCGCGGCGCGAGTAGTCCGCACGGCGCGGCTGCTCGCCGCGGGTGGTTTCCACGATCAGCACATCGACTTCCTCTTTGGGGAAAATCGCACCCTTTTGCAAGGTGCTGTCTTCGAAGTTTACGTCCCCCGTGTAGAAAACCTTTTTCCCCTCTGCCTCGAACATGATTCCGACGGAACCCATGATGTGACCGGCATCGAAAAACTCCGCCTGAACTTTCCCTTTCTCGTCCACGTCGAATTTCTTCCCCACATTCCGGCGCTCGAAGATACCCTTCATGCGGTCGAGCTGGCGATGGTTGAAAAACGGATAGTCGGTAATACCTAGCTCGGTGCGCTTGGATTCCATTACATTGACGGAGTTGTGCAGCATCGCGCAGGCGAGTTCCGCAGTTTCCGGGCTGATGAAAATCTTCGCATTTCTTTGACGCTTGGAAGCGACTGGCAAGGTGCCGACATGATCCAGGTGCGAGTGAGTGATGAAAATCGCATCGGCAGTATCATCCTTGATGAGTTCGTATCGCGGCTGGGCGGTGAGACCCTCCTCTTTCGGGTGCATCCCGGCATCGAGAATCACTTTTACTCCGCCGGATTCGAGCAAATATGAATTCGCCCCGATCCCGACATCTCTGCACATGCTTTTGAAAACCATAACTTTGCGCACCCTCCGCAATCCACCGCTCACTGTCAACCCGCGTGCAGCCCGGATAGGGCTATACGATTTCCCTCGTCGAAAAATGCGGCAATAACCCAGTATCGGGCTATACTCTGTAACTACCGCATGCGCCTTTCAGTTTCCCATTTCCCGACACCTCTCTTTCTCGCTCTCCTGACATTGTCCGCAAGCGCACTGGAGATCCGCGAATACGAACCGGCACGTCACGACCGTTTCGTATCCGTCACGGGCGGAATGGAAATCAATCCCAACGCCTACTACGGCGCGGTGGATTACACGGCGGTTGGCTTCGGGACGAACCCGAACGACGTGAGGCAGTTCGCCCTAGTGACTCCGGAACACGTGCTTTTCGCTAAACATTTCGCCTTCGGAGGAAACATTCGCTTCATCAATACGGACGGAACGGTGCTCAACCGATCTATTGGCGCACTCACTGAAGTTCCGAACGGCACGGGCGGGGTCTCGGACCTGATAATTATAAAACTTTCCGCGCCCGTAACAGAGGTCGACAAGATCACGCCGTTTCCATACCTCAATCTCGCGAGCGAAACAAACTACCTCACCAAAGAGCTAACCACTTTCGGCTAGGAGCTGCGCGGCGGGCTGGGTGTGATTTTAAATTTTTCGAATTTCAGCCAAGATGGCCCTCCCACCATCGGAACCACCCGCACCTTCACCTTCCGCCACAACGTTTTTACCGGAAGCGATGATGATGCTGTCGCTGTCAGCGGGGATTCGGGCAGCCCGACCTTCGCTGATGGCAATGGAAAGCCCGCGCTTGTCGGTGTTCACCTCGCCGCCTCCCAAGGCACGTTTGACAACTCCACTAGCGACACCTTCGTCTTGCACTACGCGGAAACGGTCAACGGGCTCCTTGCCTCAAGCGGTTACCAGCTGATCCCCGCGTTTCCGGATGCGGTAACTCTGAGTTCCGCAGCTACCCACGATCCTTTCCTCCAATCTTCCCCCGCCGCACGGACGCCACCGAACGCGGATTGGACTACCAACTCGAATTTTCCGAAACGCTGGGAGAAAATTCATGGAGCCAAACCCTGCCACCAGGCTTTTTGATGAACGCGGAGGCATACGATCCAGATGTGCCCGGCTTCGAAATGGTCACCTCCACCTTTCCTGCGGGAACCCCGGAGAAGCGGTTCGTGCGGATGAATCTCACGCTGAATGAGTGAGGAGTCGGGACATTCCTGTCCCGGCATGCTGTCTTCCCATGGCTTGACCCGAACGGGTGCAACTGAAAGTGGTGGGCAGAAACCAAAAATTCCCCAACCCCAACGAGCTTGGCTTTGGCTGCGATGCGTCCACCTGGCACTTTCAGCACCTTTTCACGACACTGCGTTTTCGGGCGCTCTCAGAGCACGGGGAGTGGGCGCGACGGAGCGATTACATTCCGAAATGATGCAAGGTGGATCATTCCCCGGCCATGGTGGCGGGGTCTAGGGCTTGGGTGAGTTGCTCGGGAGTGATGCCCAACTCGGAATTTTTTTCCTCACAAAGCTGCCGAACAGTTTTGCTGGTCTTGATCGATTCCTTGGCGATGGCCGCCGCTTTTTCGTAGCCAATGAGCGGGACGAGGGAGGTGACCATGGAGAGGGATTGTTCGATGAGCTCCTCGCAGCGGGCTTCGTTCGCAGTGATGCCATTTACGCATTTTTCAGCGAAAACGGTGGTGGCGGAGGCGAGTAGGCGGATGGATTCCAAGGTTGTTTGACCGAGGAGTGGCATGAAGGTGTTCAGCTCGAACTGACCGTTCGCCCCGCAGAACGTGACTGTCGTCTGATTTCCGAAAACACGGGCGGCGACCATGGTTAGAGCCTCGCAAAGGACGGGGTTGATCTTTCCCGGCATAATGGAGGATCCGGGCTGAATGGCGGGGAGGCTGATCTCACCGATGGAACAGCGCGGGCCGGAACCGAGGAGTCGGATATCGTTGGCGATCTTGAAAAGGGAGGTGGCGATGGTATTGAGCTGGCCGTGGGCTTCGACCAAGGCATCGCGAGCGGCCTGGGCTTCGAAAGGGTTTTCGGCGCGGTGCATTTCGAGGCCGGTGCGGTCGTTGAGGAATGCGATGGCCGTTTCAGGAAATTTTTCATGGCGGTTCAGGCCGGTGCCGATAGCGGTGCCTCCGAGAGGGATTTCGAGTAGGGTCTTGATCGCCTTATGGCATCGGTCAATCCCACGCTCCGCCTGTTTCGCATAGCCAGAGAACTCCTGGCCGAGCCGCATTGGGACGGCATCCATAAGATGGGTACGGCCGATTTTGAGAACCTCGTGAAATTCCGCCGATTTTGTTTCCAAGGATTTCCGCAGCGCATCCAATGCAGGTATCAAGGTATCGCGAAGCTGAAGACAGGCGGCGAGATGGAGAGCGGTGGGGAAGGTGTCGTTGGATGATTGGCCGAGATTGACGTGGTCGTTCGGATGGACATCGGTTCCGCGTTGGCGGCAGAGGGTGGCGATGACCTCGTTCGCATTCATGTTCGTGGAGGTGCCGGAGCCGGTCTGATAGACATCCACGGGAAAATGGTCGTCGTGTTTCCCATCGGTGATTTCTCGCGCGGCTTTAACGATCACATCCGCCAACTCCTGAGGGAGAGATCCCAACTTCGCATTTGCAAGGGCGGCGGATTCCTTGATCAGGCCGTAGCCGTGGATGATGGCGGAATCCACCGTCTGCCCGGAGATGGGGAAATTCTCCACCGCGCGCTGGGTCGAGGCTCCGTAGAGCGCATCGGCGGGGACGGCAAGATCGCCCATGGAATCGTGTTCGAGACGGGTTTCTAGCATTTCTAAAGAAACGGTCGGTTGGGCGGAAATGCAAGGGGCTGGCTGTGTTTTGCTGGAGGCTGCGGGTCGCAACTCCCACGACCTGCCGCGAGACGCGGCTGAGACCTCATCCCTTCCACGCTTCCGGATCTAGGCCGTAGAATTCCTTCATCTCACCATATAGATCCGGATGTTTCCTTCGCAGTTGCCGTGGTTTTTCGAAAAAAGTCTCTGTCACGACTGCGAAAAACTCCGCCGGGTTCGTGGCTCCGTAGGGATCAATGAGGGTCTTTTTCCCGCTTTCCAGCAACTTGTGAAAATCGGCGTAATTCTCGCGGAACACCCGTGCCCAGGAACGGTAGGCTTCTCGGCTAGGGAGACCAGGAGCACCATCTGTCGCTCCGTCCTCATGGTCGAGCTGGTGGGCGAACTCATGGAAAGTGACATTTTCCGCATCGTGGATATTCCGTGCACCGTGCTCTACGGAAGACCATGAGAGGATGACGGTTCCCGTTTCCCAAGACTCTCCGAGGCGGTGGACTTCCGCTTCGGTAACGATCCCGAATGCATCCTGCCGTTTCTGAACGGAGCTAAAAGTGCTGGGGTAGAGATATACGTTCCGTAGCTCTGGGTAGGGCTCCCCTTTCCGATGCAGGACGAGCATGCATGCCTGCGCGGCGACGGTGAGGATCATTTCTTCGGTAAGGTCCAGCCCATTGCAGCCCTCAAAGCGTGTGGAGGAAATGAAACGGGCGATACGTTCGTTCAAAAGTAGTCGTAGATCCTCCGGGAGGTGGGAATAAAGCGGCACGTTTTCCCTCAGCAGTACAATCCATTCTTCTTTGAAAACCGCTTCCACCTGTTCCTCGTCACTGAAAAATTCTTTGATTTTCTGCCAAATCATAGTCCCACGATGCCCCGGTGGATGCTTGTTGCCAAAACCAAATTATCCGGCTCCCTTGCGCGCTGCGAAATTCCACCTATCGTCCCGCCATGGACGCCGACCCAAAATCCTCCGCCACCACCCCGGAAATTCCAGATGGAGCAGAAGCCATTACTCTCGGAGCAGGTTGCTTCTGGTGCATCGAGGCAGCTTACAACCAGCTCGAAGGCGTGCACTCCGCCGTCTCCGGATACATAGGCGGAAAAACGGACAGCCCTACCTACCAGGACATCTGCACCGGCCAGACCGGCCACGCGGAGGTTGTGCGAGTGGTCTTCGATCCGGAAAAAATCAGCTTAGAGCGTGTGCTCGCATGGTTCTGGGATCTCCACGACCCGACCCAGCTCAACCGCCAAGGAAACGATGCCGGCACCCAGTACCGTTCGGAGATCTTCCTAGAAAATGAAACCCAACGCGAGACTTGCGAGGCTTCGAAAGACGCCGCCCAAAGCAATTTCCCGAAACCAATCGTCACGGCAATCTCGATAGCTTCAAAATTCTATCCCGCAGAGAAATACCATCAGGATTACTACTTCCAGAACCCGGGAGCCGGATACTGCCAGTTCGTGGTCGAACCGAAGCTCAAAAAGCTCGGACTGAAACACTGAAATCCATAGATCGTTTACCCGCAGTCCTTTGTGCAAATCTTCCAAATCACGTAAGACCTGGGAAGTAATCCCATTCATTTTTCGACCGAAAAAAGCTGACAGATTGGCGTGCCAAATGCTCGTATGGGGTAGTTGCAAAGCATAAATCCGATGGTAAATAATCCATCTCCGCCGGACATCCGCCAACCCCTCCAAACTCAATGCCAGACGTCTGCCTCTACTTTCAAGTGCACCAGCCCAACCGTCTCCTCGCGGGCAACGGCAAGAAGTCTCTCTCGCCTCCCTACGAGGATGACAAGCTGAACCGTGAAATCCTCAACCGGGTAGCAGACAACTGCTACTTGCCTGCGAACGAGATGTTCAAGAAGCGCATCGAGGAAAACCACGGGCTTTTCCGCATGGCGCTGTCCATCACCGGCACCGTCATCGAGCAGTTCCGGAAATTCCGCCCCGATGTGCTGGAGTCTTTCCAAGATCTGGTCGCGACCGGCGGTGTTGAGCTTCTCGCAGAAACCTACTCCCACTCCCTCGCTTGCGTATATTCCGACAAGGAATTTCAGCGCCAAGTGGACCTCCACCTTGAACTTATGGAAGAGTGCTTTTCCGTGAGACCACGGGTTTTCCGGAATACCGAGCTGATTTACAACAATACCATCGCTGCCAAGGCCGAGACGCTGGGCTTCGAGGGCATTATTGCGGAAGGAACACCCGGCTTCATCGGCCAGTATTCGCCAAACTACCTTTACCACGCACCGGACACCGCACGGATCAAGACCCTGCTACGCAACCACACTCTTTCCAACGACCTTGCCTTCCGTTTCTCTGATCCCTCATGGGGCGGGTATCCGCTTACTTGGGAAAAATTCACGGATTGGATGGCCCAATCACCGGGTGATATCGTGAATCTGTTCATGGATTACGAGTCCATCGGCGAACACCAAAAAGCTGATAAGGGAATTTATGATTTCTGGGAAAAAGTCCCGGAAATCCTCATCGAGGCAGGCTCACAATGGGTTACGCCCGCCGAGGCCGTTGCCATCTACAGCTCTTCAAAGGAATACGATTGCCCGAAAGTCACCTCTTGGGCAGATGCGGAACGCGACATCTCCGCATGGACGGGGAACGCGATGCAGAAAGAGGCCGTCGCCAAAATTCAAGCATTGGAAGAGCCAGTCATGGCCTCTGGCGACGACACCCTGATCGGTACCTGGGCGCGGCTCCAGTCATCGGATCACCTGTATTGGATGTCCACGAAGGGCGGAACCGACGGAGAGGTCACCAATTACTTCTCCCCCTACCGGAATGCGGACCAAGCCCACAGCATTTTCATGGCAGCGTTGGCGGATTTGGAAAAGCGCTCCGCAGTGCGGAAAGGAACCGTGGTTTAGAAACCGCGACCTATCGAGCGAACCACCCTTCACCTAGCTCCCGTAGCAGATGCGGTTTCTAAATCACGGTTCCTTTCTGCTTCCGCAGGAAGAAATCGAGGCACTCAGATTTTATTACTTCAGATCCGGACGGTTTCGGCGGGTGCGCTCAACGGCTTTTTCCTTCCGCCACTCCGCGATCTTCGCGTGGTTTCCGGAAAGAAGGATCTCAGGAACTTTTTCCCCCATGAATGCGACAGGTCGCGTGTAGCAGGGTGCCTCTAACAAATTGGGATCGGAAAAAGACTCCTCGATGGCGGATTGTGAATCGCCAAGAGCACCGGGAAGCAGGCGGACCACAGCATCGCATAAGACGGCAGCGGCGATTGCCCCATTGGTGAGGACGTAGTCGCCGATGGAAATTTCTTCGTCGATGAGGCTCTCGATAATCCGGTGGTCAATACCTTCGTAGTGCCCGCAGACGATGAGAAGATGAGTTTCCGAAGAAAGTTCCCGGACACGAGCCTGTTTCAAAGCCGCACCCTGCGGAGTCATCAGGATCACACGGGTGTTTTCCTTTTTCAATGAAGTGATCGCGGCATGCAGCGGTCCCGGCTGGAGCACCATCCCCGGACCTCCACCACAGGGCGTATCATCCACACGCCTGTGCTTGTCTTCCGACCAGTCACGCAGGTTGTGCCCCCGGATTTCCACAAGCCCTGCGTCACGCGCACGCTGAATGATGGAATCGCTAAGCGGCTGCAGAGCGATCTCGGGAAAGAGGGTGAGGATGTCGATTTTCATTTAGCTGTCCTCCAGGGTCAGTATGAGCTGGAAGGTAGCGAGGATGCGGGTGGAGGTTTCCGAGTCAAGCTCCCCCATGGGGCGCAGGGTCTTGCGGTTGATGGGGCGGATGAGAGAGAGTAAAATCGGGACTTTTCGATTTTGATGAGGTTTTCTCCTTAGTGGTAATCATTTTCCAGTCAGATTTATAGTCTTCATCCGTCAAATCCGTCAAATCCGTGGTTAAATCATCTCTGTAGTCCCTAGTGTAGGAACCTTGGAGGCAGGCTCGCCCAATGCCGCTCTTGCTTCCTACCCCGTGGTCAGGCTAGCTTCTTGCTCCACTCCCCACCGTTATGCATCCGAATTCTCTCTCGAAATACCGCCCGTTTCCGGCGATTCCCCTGCCCGACCGCACATGGCCGGACAAGGAGATCACCCGTGCCCCGATCTGGTGCTCGGTGGATCTACGAGATGGGAACCAGGCATTACCGCAGCCGATGTCGATTGAGGAAAAACTGGAGTTTTTCGACCTGCTGGTGCGGATCGGCTTCAAGGAAATCGAGATTGGTTTCCCCTCCGCCGCCGATACCGAATTCAATTTTTGCCGACGCCTGATCGAGGAAAACCGCATCCCGGAAGATGTAACGATCCAGATCCTCGTGCAGACGCGCGAGCAACTGATCCGCCGTAGCTTCGAGGCCATCGCCGGAGCGAAGCGCGCCATCGTCCATATCTACAACTCCACCTCCCCGCTGCAGCGCCGGGTGACTTTCGGAGATGCCTCACGCGAATCCATCAAGCAGATCGCCATCGATGGTGCGAAGCTGGTTAAAGAGCTCGTCCCGACCATCCCGCAAACCGAGGTTGTCCTGCAGTATTCGCCGGAGTCCTTTTCGGATACGGAACTCGATTACTCGTTAGAGGTTTGCAACGCAGTCATCGACATCTGGCAGCCGACGCCAGAGAAAAAAATGATCATCAACCTGCCGGACACCGTCCAGTGGGCCACGCCTAACGTCCATGCGGACATGATCGAATGGATGAGCCGGAACTTGGAGAAACGCGATTCCGTCACGGTTTCCCTGCATACTCATAACGACCGCGGAACCGGGGTCGCAGCGACAGAACTTGGCCTTATGGCAGGAGCCGACCGTGTGGAAGGCACCCTTTTCGGAAATGGCGAGCGCACGGGGAACCTCGATATCGTCACCGTCGCGCTGAACATGAACAGCCACGGAATCGAGACCAGTTTGAATTTTTCCGGGCTGACCGATATCCGCCTGAAGTATGAAAAATTCACCCGGCTTGTTGTGCCGGAGCGCCAACCTTATGCTGGCGAGCTGGTCTTCACTGCTTTTTCTGGCTCCCACCAAGACGCTATCAAGAAGGGTCTCGACCGCCGGAATAAGGAAACCACACAGAATCCGGAAACTCCTTGGGGAGTGCCTTACCTGACTATCGATCCGCAGGATATCGGGCGTTCCTACGAAGCGATCATCCGCATCAATTCACAATCCGGGAAGGGTGGAGTCGCCTATGTGCTGGATCGCGAGCATGGCTTCGATCTTCCGAAGTCGATGCATCCGATTGTCGGAAAATACATCTACGATCTTGCTGACCAACATGGCCGAGAGCTGACTGTTGATGAAATCCGCGATGCGTTCTTAGAGTATTTCGTAAACCGCGATACACACCTGAAAGTAGATCGATACGAACTGGTTCACCAACCGGGTAGTGGAAACGTCCACTGCAAGGCGACCATTTCCGTTGATGGGAAATCCCAGAATATCGAAGGCGACGGCAACGGCCCTATCAACTCCTTCGTCCACGCATTGGAAACCGTCGGCATGAAGGATTTTAAAGTGACCGACTACCGCTCCCACGCGGTGCAAGGCGGCTCCGATGCGAGCGCGGCGGCATATGTCCAGCTCCAGCATGATGACGGACGTCTCTTGTGGGGAACGGGTGTAGATTCCTCCATTGAGATGGCGGGTCTGAAGGCGTTGGTAACTGGTTGGAATTTGCTGAGGTAGACGAAGGAGACTTCGCTATTGCCCACAGGCATTCCATGTTCCAAACATACAGCGTGTTCGAAACAAAAATCATCGAGGCCACTGACGATGGCATGAAGGAAGCCCAGAACGAGGCTGTGGCCATGTTGCAGAGCGGCGAGACCGTCGCACTGCCCACGGAAACCGTCTATGGACTGGGGGCGGATGCTTTCAATCCGGAGGCCGTGGCGAAAATTTTCGCGGCGAAGGAGAGGCCTGACTTTGATCCTTTGATCGTCCACATCGCTTCTTACAAGGATCTCAAAGAGGTCGCCGATGTCCCGCCTGAGATCGAAGACGCGGTGAAGAAACTCGCCAACGAATTCTGGCCGGGACCGCTGACAATCCTTTTGCCAAAAACCGCTAAGGTTCCAAGCATCGTAACGAGCGGGCTGCCTACCGTAGGTGTGCGCGTGAGTGGACATCCGATTTTCCGGGGGATCAATCAAGCTCTCGGAAGGCCGATTGCCGCGCCAAGTGCTAACCGTTTCGGACGAATTTCCCCCACCTCCGCATCTGCCGTGATGAAGGAACTCGGCGGGCGGATCCCGCTGATCGTGGATGCCGGTGCCTGCTGCGAAGGGGTTGAAAGCACGATCATCAGCATCGCGCCGCGCGAGGGAAAAAAGCCGTTCTTTTACCTCCACCGCGCCGGCCCAATCACCAAGGAGCAGCTCCAAGTATTTGGAAAGGTGGAAAAAGTGAAGCCGGGTGACAAGCTGCAGGCACCGGGTCAGCTCGAGAGCCACTACGCCCCGCTGACCCCTTTCCGTTTGATCTCGAAGCCGGAGGATTTCACGCCGGAACCCGGAAAAACCTACGGACTTCTCAGCTACAAAGGCGAAGAGGGCGGGGAATTTGTCCGCATGCACGAGTGGGACAGCGTTGTCGCACTCAGCCCCGGAAGCGGGAAACTCGCCGAGGCCGCGATACGTCTTTTCTACGCAATGCGTGAAATGGACGAGATGGGTCTCGATGAAATCATCGCCGAGCCCGTCAGCGAAACAGGACTCGGAGTCGCGATCATGGATAGACTCCGGCGCGCCTCCGCAAGCTAGCTCAGAGCAGCTCCAGGAATACCGGAAGGATCTTCAGGAACAGGGAGTTCTTACCACCTCGTGAGAGCTGCTGGGCGACAAGATCTGCAGGATCTTCCGGATCCGCAGGAGAAAGCGAACTGACGTGATAAGCGCCGGACTCAATCTCCCGAAGCAAGTGGGTGGAACCTTTTTCGCGGCTCACACGGACGATTGTTTCGGCGCAGGAAAGCTCGACTAGTCCGATCGGCGCTGAGCCTTCATCTGATTCGACCACTGCGTTGATGCTGACGCCTTCCTTGGTAGTGAAAGTGGATTTCCCAGAAATTTTCCATCCTGCCTGAACTGCGAGCCATGCTAGGATCTGAAGAGCCGTGTTCCGGTCTTCAGGGCTGTGCTTGATACGGACTGTATCAATTTTCCCAAGCATGGTCTGGGCAACGGAATCATCGAAAAGCCCTGCAATTCCTACCCGGTATTGCCAGCAGCGTGTCCACGCAAGATCTTGTACTACGAGTGCAGTATTTCCTTCTACCGCTTCATTGATACGGGCGATGCTCCCCACTACGTCCTCCCATTTGGAACTATCCACAATGAGCCTATTCATCACACTCGCGAGCCGCTCGGTGAAGACATCGGAAAGCTCTCCCTGCCACCAGAAGACGAGCGGGAGATCGGAGTTCAGGTGGGCGAAAACGGTATTGCGAAAACGGCCTGTGACGCGCCCAGTGAGACAGAAAGAAATTTGTTCACAGCACACGGACTTCTGGCCGTGGGAGAGGTGGCAATGGGCTGTGATCCACGCACGGAGGCTTGGATCGCCCTCGCGCTCGATCTCCACAAGGATAGCCCGGCAGGCGTTTTCGCGGGTAAGATTGTTGATGATGCGGGAATTTTCCAGCAAGCCCCCGGGTCGTTCGGCATAGACGACTAGGTTCATCAGGGAGGCGTTCGTCTGGGCATCGTCCTGGTCCCAAAGGGCGCGTAGCTCCCCGTCGATTTGTGACACGGGAACTTCTTTGCCCAACTCGGGGCAGGTTTCTGGTAGGGTGGCTGTCATTTCTAGCGGTAAATATTTTTGGGATGGCCGATTCTGATTACATAAATCATGAGAACTTTCTTTTTGATCTCGTAGATCACGCGGTAGTCGCCAATCCGGATCCGGTAATCCGCATCCGAACCCTTCATCTTCCGGCATCCCGGAGGTTTGGGCGTTGCGGAGAGCTTCCTGATGGCCTTGACGATACGAAGCGAGGTCTTCAGATCCGTTTTATCGAGGAAACGATCAGCTTCAGGCGAAAACTCAATGTTGTAAGATTCCATCAGTCTTTTCCCGTTCTTTGAGCTTTTTCATCACCTCATCAAGCGGTATTCCTTTTTTGCCCCGCATCCGGGCAATGGCTGCGGAATCTTCAAGATCCTCCATCAGCTCCGCGTATTCCTCGATAGGAACGACAGCTGCGACCTTTTTTCCTTTCTCGTCGGTGATAAACTGCGTGCTCATAAATCTAAGATAGCTGTTTCAGGTCGCTCCCGCAAGCTCACAGCCTCCGCCAAGCGTTTCCGTCTTTCTTGATCATTTCATCGGCTTGCTTCGGCCCCCATGAGCCTGCAACGAACTCGGCCATCGGCGGCGGGTTGTCGGACTCGTGCCAAGCTCGCTCGATGTGGTCGATGAAACGCCAGGCCTCTTCCACCTCGTCGCGGCGGGCGAAGAGGGTGGCATCGCCAGCAATGGCATCGAGAATGAGTCGCTCATAGGCCTCCGGGCTGCCTTTCCCGAAACTAGTGGCGTAGTGGAAATCCATTTTCACCGGTTCAAGGCGAAGCGAAGTGCCGGGGATTTTCGAGACCATGCGGAGGGAAATTCCTTCGTCCGGCTGGATGCGAATCACGAGGACATTGCCGCCTGGTACACCGCCGGGTAGGGCGCTGAAGAGGACGGATGGCGCGTCTTTGAAATGGACGGAAATCTCGGTGGACTTCTTCGGTAGGCGCTTGCCCATGCGGATGTAGAACGGAACCCCGCTCCAGCGCCAAGTATCAATGAGAAGGCGGACGGATACGTAGGATTCCGTCTTGGATTCAGGGGAAACACGGTCTTCCTCGCGGTAGCCTGGAACTGGGTTGCCATCGACGTGGCCTGCCGTGTATTGGGCGCGGACGACGTTTTCAGCGACCTTTTCCGGAGTGTCCCACTGACGAAGCGAACGGATCACTTTTACTTTCTCATCGCGGACTCCATCTGCGGAAAGGTCGGTTGGTGGCTCCATGGCAACGAGGCTGAGAAGCTGGAGAAGGTGGTTTTGAACCATGTCGCGGAGTGCGCCGGCCTTCTCGTAGTATCCTCCGCGACCACCTTCCATTCCGAGGTTTTCCGCACAGGTGATCTGGACGTGGCTGATGTAGCGGTTGTTCCAGAGTGGCTCGAAAATCGCATTCGCAAAGCGCAGAACCATGAGGTTCTGAGCCGTTTCTTTTCCGAGATAGTGGTCGATCCGGTAGGTGTCCCGCTCCTCGAAGGTTTCGTTGACGACCTGGTTGAGGTGTTGCGCAGTTTTGAGATCTGTTCCGAAAGGTTTCTCAACGATCACCCGTGCCCAGCAACCTTCTTTCGATTCATTCAGTCCGGCCTTTTTAAGGTGAAGGAGGATATCATCGAAAAACTCGGGCGCAGAAGCGATATAGAACAGGCGGTTGCCCTTGCCGCCGCGTCCGGCATCAATCTCGTCCAGGCGTTTCGCGAGGGAAGTGTATCCGTCATCATCAGTAAACTCGGACTGATGGTAGGAGACGCTCTCAATAAATTGCCCCCAGACCTCCTCGTCGTGGCCGGAACGTGAAACTTTTTTGTTCAGCTCCTCGAGCCCACTGCGGAATTCCTGGTCGGACTTATCACGCCGGGCAAAGCCGATGATCTGCACCCCGGTCGGCAGCTCGCCATCGACGGCCAGATTGTAGAGCGCGGGGATGAGCTTGCGATGGGTAAGGTCACCGGTGGCGCCGAAAATAACCACCGAGCAAGGCTCTGGACGGTTGCGGGAAACGAGATCTTCGCGGAAAGGATTGGACATGGAACTGACGGGATTCTGCCCCACCCGTCAAGCACAGGGGAAGCCAAATCCGGTCGCCTTTCAGAAATGCGGCTCATACCGAAAGTCCGGGTTTTCCAATAAGAGGATTTTCGCGAGAACTTATTCTACCAAGGCCGCGGGAAGATACGCGAGCAGCCCATACGACGACACCCTTGCATGGGTTCTCCATGCTCTTACTCGGCTACCTCGGCATCCACCACTTCTTCCTCGGAAAAATCCCCACCGGTATCATCTGGTTCCTCCTAGGCCTCGGCTAGCTGGATGATTTCATCACGCTCAATGAACAGGTGGATGAGAGGAACTGGGGGCTGAGATAAGGCGTCTGCAGCATTCTTCAAAAATCCTTCCCAGTGAGCATAAAGAAGCGGAACTCCAGCTCGAATAACAGTGCCCTAGCGGGGCGAAGTTATTGAACGAACAGCACCCTTCAAATCAGCGATCTCTTTGAGTCGCCAAGAAAAGTCTCCCCCAAGGATGGAAACCTGTCACTAGGAGTCGCCTTGAAAACGAAAGCAGGTGGACGGATCCATCCGGACAAACAACCGGAGAATCCATTCACACTGCTACCGCTATTTCTTCTTTTTGGCCTCTTTCGCCGCTGCCATCCCGACTTTGACCTTTTCTTCGACCTCGTCATACAAAGCCTGATCAGCGCGAAGAGCATCCTTGGCTGCATCGCGACCTTGGGCGAGCTGTGCCCCATCGTAGGAGAACCAAGAGCCGCGTTTCTGGACGATCTCCAGTTCCAGCGCAAGATCGAGAAGCGAGCCCGTCGAAGAGATCCCCTCGTCATACATGATGTCGAACTCCGCTTCCGTAAACGGAGGCGCTACCTTGTTTTTTACGATCTTGATCCTCGTGCGGCTACCAATGACCGTGCCATCACTTGATTTGATCTGGCCAATGCGTCGGATATCAACACGGACTGATGAGAAGAACTTCAAGGCACGGCCACCGGGGGTCGTTTCCGGGCTGCCGAACATTACGCCGATTTTTTCACGAATCTGGTTGGTGAAGATACAGACGGTTTTCGCTTTGGAGATAAATGAGGTGAGTTTTCTCATCGCTGCACTCATCAGGCGCGCTTGGGCACCAACGGTGGAGTCGCCAATCTCGCCATCGAGCTCCTGCTTGGTCACAAGAGCGGCAACAGAATCGAGAACCACCACGTCGATCGCGTTCGAGCGGACAAGGGCTTCACAAATCTGGAGAGCCTCTTCCCCGGAGGATGGTTGGGAGATGAGAAGGTCGTCGAGGTTCACGCCGAGCTTGCGGGCGTATTGTGGGTCAAGGGCGTGCTCGACATCAATGAAGGCTGCAAGTCCGCCGCGCTTCTGTGCTTGGGCGATGGCGGTGAGAGTCAGGGTCGTCTTACCGGAGGATTCCGGGCCGTAAACCTCAACGATCCGTCCACGCGGGAAGCCGCCGACACCGAGGGCACGGTCAATCAGAAGGTTACCAGTTGGGATGACATCGACATCGACGCAATTCTCGTCGCCCATGCGCATAATCGCCGATTCGCCGAATTCCTTATGGATTTGGGAAATTGCGAGATCGAGGTTTCTCTTGCGTGCCTCCAGAGCCTTTTCTTGTGCTTTGTCGGTCGCTGGTGTGTCTGAACTTGTTTTCGTAGCCATGGATGGACGATGTTCAACGACTACTGTTCAGGCAAGTAAAAAAGCTGTTCACCGGAACAAAAAAAAGAGTTTCACAAAATAGGAGGTGCCTGCTAGCTCAGATCAAGTGAATACGGGAATTCACGTGCCGCAACTCTTCCCACGATAAAAAATCACCACTAAAGAAATCCTGAAGTTTACTCCAATTCGCTTATCTACAATACTTTCCAAACCATCGTCTCACCCTCAGAATCGGTCTCACGTAGCATTGTTTCAGCGGAGATCCGTCTGCTCCGGGACATTGCATCGATTCCAGCCTTGGGGAAGGGATCCGCCGCTCTCCGCCGCTCTTCGCCGTCTTCCCATTTCCAAACCGAGGGTTCGGGCTTTTCCATACGCTCCGGCATTCCTTCAACGCTCAACACCTCGTAATCCGATACTGGCTCCGGTATTCCCTTTAGCTCGACTTCAGCGAACAAGCGTGTCTTGGCAATGTCTTGAACCTGCAGGTTGCTGCGCTTGGTGAGCAGGATGAGCCCCCCTGGCGTGATTGATTCCACCCTCGCAGCCAGATTGACCCCTTTCCGATAACATCGCGGAGAGGTATTCGTTGAGAACCTCGGCGACCTCACTGGGTTCCGTTTCCTCCGACCATGCGGTGAAGCCCCGGAAGCCCGAGAAGAAAATCGTCAACTCGCCTCGCTGTGGCTGCCCGTGCGGCACCTCGTTTGATAGCAGTGCCGAACTCAATGCGCTTGGAACCTAGTGTTCTGAAGGAGATAGTGAATATCCCGACCACGGAGCCCGGATCATTTACGTTTTCGATCAATCCAAATATCCATTTGGGACGGGCAGTCCCATCGATCGTCCACGTCTAAGAACGTAAGTCGAAGTACATTCTCGAGATCTCACCTGTGATGCTAGGGGTGAGGCCGAAAGAATAACGGCTACAAAGCCGTCTCGACCAATGAAGCTCAGAGTAAAAAGCGAAGGCGCGAATCCGTTTCCAGATTCGCGCCTTACAGTTACCTGCGCCGTCTCAGAGCAACTGAACTTTCCCCCCGGAAGATTCAATCACTCCTGTTCTTGCGGAGAACTACACAAAAAAGCTTTTTTAGCCTAGCTTGTAAATAATAAACCCAAATTTATTTCAAAGAAAGATTTTAGATGCCTCCGAGAACTTTCTTAAGTGCCTCAAAATCAGGGAGATCCTTCGGATGATCTTGCACATCAGCAAACTGGACGGTTCCGCTTTTATCGATAACGAAGGCCGAGCGTTTTGGAACTCCACCCATGATCAGGTTCGCTTCCGGCAGGAATTGGTCGTAGGCAATGCCGTATGCCTTCGCAGCCTCGTGCTCGTAATCACTGAGAAGCGGGACGGTGATCCCTTCCTTCGTCGCCCAGGCTTCCTGTGCGAACGGATTGTCACCGGAGATGGCGTAAACCTTGGCATCAAGCGACTCATAGGTGCTGATCCCGGAGGAGACGTCGCAAAGCTCCGTGGTGCAAACGCCGGTGAAGGCCATCGGCACGAAAAGAAGGACGATGTTTGATTTGCCGATCTCATCGCTGAGTTTCACGACCTGTGGGCCGTCGGCGGTTTTGGTTACTAGAGTGAAATCCGGTGCTTTATCTCCTACTTTGATGGACATGGTTCTGTATTGGTTGGTTGGTTTGAAACGAAAGGCCTTAGCCTACCCCGTGAACCCGGGCGGTCAACCCTGTCCGGAGGCGGGAGGCGTCCGAAGATGGGTTTGAGGTCGATTCGAAACCGTAGGATGGCAAACCGCCCAATCAAAAACGAAAAATGGCTATCGCGCTTTCAGTGCAGCATCTCATAAGGTCGCTTTCAGCCATATAAAGGCCATATACTGCCGCGCATCAGGTTTTGTGAAATCCGCAAGCTTGGGAAAGGAACCGCGATTTCGAAATCGCGACTGCAACGGCTGCGGAGTTTCAGGGTAATTCGCCGGGCAGGTCGCGATTTCTAAATCGCGGTTCCCTTCCACCTGATGCGACGATATCTCACAAATCGTGGCGCGTGGCGCGTGGCGGTATAACACTCGTTCCCAACATAGGAACCCAAAACGGCCGCGCAATGTAATCTGAAGCTGCGACAAGACCTTGTTTGGTTTCTTTTGGCTAATCAACCCATGCGCTCTGTGACATCAACTTCCACAAGTCTCCATCTTTGTGAAATGTAAAGACCTCACCACGTCCGTCATAGAAATGTAAGCGTCCTAAAATCCACCCCCTATCGTAATTCCTCCAGCCTGTTA